>ERZ1370068.1951-contig-11909_pt1 | contig 67439 bp, 86 predicted proteins | sample MGYA00561227_ERZ1370068 | MGnify/ENA primary metagenome ERZ1370068 (study PRJEB38410, sample SAMEA6850437) | metagenome | study: Metagenomic assessment of the ecological functions of the soil: analysis of the soil microbiota associated with the... | reverse complement strand
GTTACGGTCGCTACCAGGCCGTGTTCGCGGCCCTGAATTGACACGACACAGCCAGTCCGCGAAAATGGCCGTCTTTCCGAGGGGTACGGCCGGAACGACCTGCAAGCGGCTTGCGGCCGCGCGGTTCCCGAGATCGCCGGCTGCGTCTTGCCGCGCTGTCGCGCGGCGCCAGCGTCGGCAGCGCGGATGACCGGATCGAGGAGCGTGCGTGTTCGCCGCTTTCGCTTCCGAATACGCCGCGCAGCGAGACGCCTCGCGGGTGCCGCGCGTGACAGACAGGCACCGGTGAAAGCGCCGGTGGAAACGCCGGAGAAACGGCCGGATTTGTTGCTCGCGCGCTGAACCGCCACCCGCTGTGGTCGTTGCGCTCACGTTGATGTTCTCGCGCGCGAACGGTTTCCCTCGGGGAGTCGCCAAGTGGTAAGGCACCGGATTTTGATTCCGGCATTCGTAGGGTTCGATCCCTACCTCCCCAGCCACTTCAACGCGCCGGCGCAGGCCCTCCGTTCGCGGCGTGCCTGCCCGAGCGTTCGCGCTGGCGGCGACGATGGCGTTCGAGCGGATGCGGAGTCTTCACCGGCAAGCGCGAACCCGAAGCTCGCGGAGGCGGTCGTGCCGGCATCTGCAACATCAGCCTCGGCCGCTGCATCGTCGGCCGGTTCTCCGACGGCGAGGTGATGGTCGAGCTGCTGGAGAACGTGCGCGGCCGCGACGTGTTCATCCTGCAGTCGACCTGCGCGCCGACCAACGACAACCTGATGGAGATCATGGTGATGGTCGACGCGCTGAAGCGCGCGTCCGCCGGCGCGCATCACCGCGGCGATCCCGTATTTCGGCTACGCGCGGCAGGACCGCCGGCCGCGCTCGGCGCGCGTGCCGATCACGCGCGAAGGTCGTCGCCGACATGCTGACGACGGTCGGCGTGCACCGGGTGATGGTGATGGACCTGCACGCCGACCAGATCCAGGGCTTCTTCAACATCCCGGTCGACAACATCTACGCGACGCCGATCCTGCTCGGCGACCTGTGGAAGCAGAACTACGAGGATCTGCTCGTCGTGTCGCCCGACGTCGGCGGCGTCGTGCGCGCGCGGGCGATCGCCAAGCGGCTCGACTCCGACCTCGCGATCATCGACAAGCGGCGGCCGACGCGCGAACGTCGCCGAGGTGATGAACATCATCGGCGACGTCGACGGGCCGCACGTGCGTGATCATGGACGACATCGTCGACACCGCGAACACGCTGTGCAAGGCGGCGACGGCGCTGAAGGAGCACGGCGCGAAGAAGGTCGTCGCGTACTGCACGCATCCCGTGCTGTCGGGCGGCGCCGGTCGCGCGGATCGCCGAGTCCGAGCTCGACGAGCTCGTCGTCACCGACACGATTCCGCTGACCGACGAAGCGCAGCGCATGCCGCGCATCCGCCAGCTTTCGTGCGCGCAGCTGCTTGCCGAGACGATGACGCGCGTCTCGCAACGAGGAGTCGGTCAGCTCGCTGTTCACCGGAGATAGCCTGCAAATCGTGTTCAGGTTATAATTCAACGCTTTCCCGCGTCGCTCGCCGGCGGCGATTGTCGCCAATCGCGGACGACCGCAGCGCAGAAGCGCACGGAAGGCCGCAGACAGACAGGAGCAACACCATGCAGTTCGAATTCACCGCGTTTCCCCGCGCCACCGAAGGCACGCGGCGCGAGCCGCCGGCTGCGCCGCACCGGGCAAGGCGCCCGGCATCGTCTACGGCGGCGCTGACACGCCGGAACCCGATCGAGCTCGATCACAACGCGCTGTTCCACGCGCTGCGCAACGAGAGCGTTCCACTCGTCGATCCTGACGATGAAGCTCGACGGCGCTGCGCAGACGAAGGTGCTGCTGCGCGACGTGCAGATGCATCCGTTCAGAACGAGATCCTGCACGTCGACTTCCAGCGCGTCGACGAGAACCGCAAGATCCACATGAAGGTGCCGCTGCACTTCATCAACGGCGAGATCGCGCCGGCGGTCGAAGGTGACCGGCGCGATCATCAGCCACGTCACGACCGCAGCTCGACGTCTCTGTGCCTGCCGAAGGACCTGCCGGAGTTCGTCGAGGTCGACTCTGTCGCGCACTCGACGCGTCGGCCACGCGATCCACGTGTCGGCCCTGAAGCTGCCCGCGAGGCGTGACACGTGCAGGTCGACCGGCGGCGGCTGCGAGTCCGGTGGTGGCGACGGCCGCGTGCCGCGCATGCGTCGTCGAGGCCGAAGAAGCGGCGGCAGCCGCCGGCGCGAAGCGGCGGCAGCGGCGGCGCTGGCAGCAGGCGCAAGCCGCGCGCGCAGCTGGCGAGAAGAGCGGCGAGAAGCCGCGCGGAAAAGGACGCCAAGAAGAGCCGGCCAGGAAGGACGACAAGAAGAAGTAAGCGCCTGGCGGCATCGCGCGAAGGCCCGTCGGCGCTTGTCTCGGCGCCTTTTTGCTGTTTCGCCGCGGGCCTCGTGCCATCATGAGCGATGACGCCATGGCGCATCGTTCCGCCTCGTCGTCGGCCTCGGCAATCCGGGCCGCGAGCACGAAGCCACGCGGCACAACGCCGGCTTCTGGTGCGTCGACGCACTCGCCGGCACAGCTGCAGGCGCTTGCCGCGCCGAATCGAAGTTCTCAAGGTCGCAGTCGCGGCGCGCGGCGGACGGCGATCTGCGCGCTCGTCGATGCCGCAGACGTTCATGAATCGTCAGCGGACTCGCGCGTCGCCGCGCTCGCGCGCTTCTATCGCGGTCGCGCCGGCCGAGATCCTGGTCGCGCACGACGAGCTCGACCTCGAAGCCCGGCGAGGTCGAAGATGAAGCTCGGCGGCGGCAATGCCGGACACAACGGCCTGCAGCGACATCGCCGCCGCAGCTCGGCAGCGGCCGACTTCTGGCGGCTGCGCCTCGGCATCGGCCATCCGCGCGATTCGGCGCATCCCGCAGCAGGAAGTCGTCGACTACGTGCTGCAGCCGCCGCCCGGCGACGAGCGCGCTGCGATCGACGACGCGATCGACGCGGGCGCTGGCGACGTGGCCGCGCGATCGCCGCCGGCGATTCCGAACGCGCGATGCACGACGCTGCACACGCGACGCGGCCGCCACCCGCAGCCGAAGGATCGGCAAGCTCATGAGCCTCAAATGCGGCATCGTCGGACTGCCGAACGTCGGCAAGTCGACGCTGTTCAACGCGCTCACCCGCGCCGGCATCGCGGCGGAGAACTATCCGTTCTGCACGATCGAGCCCAACGTCGGCATCGTCGAGGTGCCCGACCCGCGGCTCGCGCCGCTCGCCGCGATCGCGAAGCCCGAGAAGCGTGCTGCCCGCCGATCGTCGAGTTCGTCGACATCGCGGGACTCGTCGCCGGCGCGTCGAAAGGGCGAAGGGCTCGGCAACCAGTTCCTCGCCAACATCCGCGAGACCGACGCGATCGCGCATCGTCGTGCGCTGCTTCGAGGACGACAACGTCGTGCACGTCGCCGGCAAGGTCGAACCCGGTCTCGCGACATCGAGACGATCAACACCGAGCTCGCGCTCGCCGACCTCGCGCGCCGTCGACAAGCAGCTCGCAGAAGTACGAGAAGGCGGCGCGCGCCGGCGGCGACAAGGAGGCGCAGCGGATCGTCGCGGCGCTGCTGAGAAGGTGCGAGGCCGTGCTCGACCACGGCACGGCCGGCGCGCACGGCCGACCTCTACGCCGAGGAGAGCGCGGTGCTGCAGCCGTTCTTCCTGCTGACGATGAAGCCGACGATGTACGTCGCCAACGTCGCCGAGCGCGGCTTCCACGACAATCCGCTGCTCGACGCGGTCGAGGCGCACGCGGCGAAGGAAGGCGCGCCGGTCGTCGCGGTCTGCGCGGCGCTCGAAGCGGAGATCGCCGATCTCGACGGCGAGGACAAGCTCGCGTTTCCTCGCCGACATCGGGCTTGACGGAGCCGGGCCTCGACCGCGTGATCCACGCCGGCTACGAGCTGCTCGGCCTGCAGACCTACTTCACCGCCGGGCCGAAGGAAGTGCGCGCGTGGACGATCCACGACGGCGACACGGCGCCGCAGGCCGCAGGCGTGATCCACACCGATTTCGAGAAGGGCTTCATCCGCGCCGAGGTGATCGCCTATCGACGACTTCATCGCCTGCAAGGGCGAGCAGGGCGCGAAGGAGGCGCGGCAAGATGCGCCTCGAAGGCAAGGAGTACGTCGTCAGGGACGGCGACGTCATGCACTTCCGTTTCAACGTGTAGACCGTGCGCGCGCTGCTCAGAGCACGCGCCGGTGCTGCTTATCGCCGTGTCCGTCAGACGGCATTGTCTTCGGATCACTTCCGGCGACGGCCGCGAAGCCCGGCTGGTTCTCCAGCTTGAGCAGCGGCAGCAGGCGGTCCTGGCGTGCCAGCCACACGACGACGCGGTGATGGTTGCACTCGTGCCGATGGATCGTTACGCCCGGAAGGCCATCGAGACGCACCGCCCGGGTCAGGTCGGGCGCCGAGTGCGTGCAAACGTGCAGGTTAAATGCGTCTTGCCATTCCAGCCGCGGAGGACTTCCGCAGATCAGCGCAGGCGCGGGCCGGCTCCGGCACACGATCCGCTTCGGGCGAGGGCCTCGGCCTGCTTGTCGAGCTCCCTCCCCTCGATCTGAAGCCCGCCAATGTGCCGGGATCGACATTCGTGTGGGGAGAGAAGGCGTGCGCACGAAGTCGGCTTTCAGCGCGGCCGAAAAGAATCGCCGCGTGGGCTTGCCGGAGGAGCCGATGAACAGTGTACGTTTGGGCCTGAGCTGATCGATGGTTTGCCGCAGCAAAGCGGGATCAGGTGTGCTGACATCCTGCGCAACCGGAGGAATGCCGCTCAGGTAACAGGTCTTTCGAATTGTCGCGAAGCAGGATACGGTTGTAGTTCAGATTGCGAGGCTGCGCAGGAAATCTGAAGGTGGGAAGCGAAAAAGCTTGCCGGCAAATCCGGTGCAACTACCGGCCAGGACGCTCGATCCCGTCCCCGCTCGACGACGAACTGCGCGCCGGTCGGCGCAGGGTTTGTCGCCAGTTATCGATCGGGCGTTGCGCGATCGTGGCGCCGTAAATCGGTGATCAGCTTCCCTGAAGTCGTGCATTGCGCGATCTCCGTCGGACGGGTCACGTCGAGTTTGGGCGGCGGCTGGCGCAGGATTTATCGCCGGATCGACAGTACTGGCAAGCCGGCGCGCGCCGCGCGTCAACGAATTCAGCAACCGCAGGCGCGCGATGACGTGAACAGACGGCTCAAGTTCACCAAGATGCAGGGCCTGGGCAACGATTTCGTCGTCACTCGACGGCTGTGCGCCAGCGCGTCGATCTCGACGCCGGACCAGATTCGCGCGCTGGCCGACCGCCGCTTCGGCGTGGGCTGCGACCAGGTGCTCGTGGTCGAGCCGCGCGCACGGCGACGCCGATTTCCGCTACCGGATCTTCAACGCCGACGGCGGCGAGGTCGAGCAGTGCGGCAACGGCGCGCGCTGCTTCGTCGTGTTCGTGCGCGACCAGCGGCTGACCGACAAGCGCGAGATCCGCGTGGAGACCGCCGGCGGGCGTGATCGTGCCGCGGCTCGAAGCCGACGGCGCAGGTCACGCGTCGACATGGGCGTGCCGCGCTTTCGCCCGCGAGACGTTCCGTTCATCGGCGGCGGAGGCGCGATCGACGGAGACGCTCGACGTCGCCGGCGATGACGTCGCGCATCAGCGCGCTGTCGATGGGCAACCCGCACGCGGTGCAGGTCGTCGCCGACGTCGACGCGGCGCCGGTCGCCACGCAGGGACCGCTGATCGAAAACCACCGGCGCTTTCCCAGCGGCGTGAACGCGGGCTACATGCAGGTCGTCGATCGCGCTACCATTCGGCTGCGGGTTTGGGAGCGCGGCGCCGGCGAGACGCTCGCGTGCGGAACCGGCGCATGCGCGGCCGTCGTCGCGGGCATCCGGCGCGGGCTCCTCGATTCGCCGGTCGCGTGCGTGACGCGTGGCGGCGAGCTCGTCGATCGGCTGGGACGGCGAGGCACGCCGGTCGATGATGACCGGGCCGGCGGCCACGGTGTTCGAGGGGAATGGCGGGACCGGATGAGGCCGGCGCTGGAACACTGCATCTAGCTCAGAACAGACAAGCGGGAATCACGCATGGACGCACCGGCAGTCGCCGAGTATCTTGAAGACAGAATCCGCATTTTTCGAGGACTACGCGGATGTGATCGCGGAGATCTTCGTTCCTCATCCGCATCGGCGGCCACGCGATTCCCGATCGCCGAGCGGCAGATCGTCACGCTGCGCGAGAAGATCCACGAGCTCGAAGCCGAAGTTGCAGCGAGCTCGATCCGCTACGGCACCGAGAACGACCAGATCAGCGAAAAGGTGCATCGCTCGACGCCTCGCGCTCTTCGGCTCGCGCCGACCTCGGAGACGACGCTCGCTGGTGCTGCTACCACAGCCTGAAGGAGGATTTCGCGCGTGCCGCAGGTGCGCGTGCGCCTGTGGGGAAGAGTGCCGGAGCAGTCGTACTTCGCCGGAGCTCGCGGCGACGTCCTGCGAAATACGCGACTACGCCGACCGGCTGGGCGCAGCCGTATTGCGGCCCGCTGCCGCGCATTCGAATCGCGCGAATGGTTCGAGGACGGCGAGACGTCGCAGTCGTTCGCGTTCCTGCCGCTGCGCACGGCGCAGCACGTTCGGCGTGCTGGCGCTCGGCAGTCGACGATCCGCGGCGATTCCATCGCGGGCATGGGCACGCGTCTATCAGACGCGGCTCGCCGAGCTGGCGAGCGTCGCGACCGCGCGCTTCCTTCCGCCGTAATCGCTGACCGGTCGGAGCGCTGTCGTACCGACCGCCGAGTCCGCCACGGCCGCGCCGAATGCGCCAGGCCGAACGCTCGCGCTGCGTTCGCGCACGCATCTTTCGACGCGGCCGCCGCACACGCGCGAACGCGTACCTGCGCGACGTCCGCATGCTTGCCGCAGCTCGCCGGCGGACTCGCCGCTCGCGGAGCTCTCCCGCGCGCAACTGCGCGACGCTTTCTGGCGACGTTGCATGCGCGCGGCTTGTCGGGGCAGAGCCTCGCGCGAATGCTCTCCGCGTGGCGCGCGTTCTACCGCTTCGCCATCGAGCGCGACCGCTCGCTCAAGCGACGATCCCTGCGCCGGGACTCGAGGACGCCCAAGTCGTCGCGAGCGCTTGCCGTCGGTCGCTCTCGCCCGACGAAGCGGTGCAGACTGGTCGACGATCGACGACGACGACGCGCTCGCGGTGCGCGACCGCGCGCTGTTCGAGCTCGCCTATTCGTCGGGCCTGCGGCGTGTCCGAGCTTGCCGGGACTCGAGCGTCGAGCGCGTCGATCTGACTGACGGCGAGGTGCGCGTGTGCGGCAAGGGCGCCAAGGAGCGCATCGTGCCGGTCGGCGAGCGCCGCGCGCGACGCGATCACGGCGTGGCTGCGCGCTGCGGCCGCCGCTTGCCGGCGCCCGACAGCGACGCCGCTGTTCGTCAGCCGCTCGCGGACGGCGCGCTCTCGCCGCGGGCGATCCAGCAACGCCTCGCCGGATGGGCGGTCAAGCGGGGACTCGCCCGGCACGTGCACCCGCACATGCTGCGGCACTCGTTCGCCTCGCACGTGCTGCAGTCGTCGGGCGATCTGCGCGCCGTGCAGGAGATGCTCGGGCACGCGTAGCATCGCCAGCACGCAGGTCTACACGCACCTCGACTTCCAGGCACCTGGCCAAGGTGTACGATCAGGCGCAACCGCGCGAGGCAGAAGAAGCGTAGCGCAGCGTCGGCGCATTTCGACCCGTCCTGAGGTAGAAAAACGGGCGCTTGCGGCGCCCCGAATCACACTGGAGGAGAGAACTCTGCGACCGGACGTCGCGTACGCGGCCTAGCTCCACGACGCTCGCCGTGAAGACTGATATCGAGGCCTTCGCGCTCCTGTTCTTCGGAGACGCGCAAGCCGACGACCATGTCGATGACCTTGAGGATGATGAAGCTGCCGACGCCGCTGTAGACCGAGCGTCGTCTGCGACCGCGCCCAGCTGCACCATGACGTCCGCGTCGGCGCCGCTGATCTCGCTGACGTTGAACACGCCGGTCAGCAGCGCGCCGACGATGCCGCCGATGCAGTGCACGCCGAACGCATCGAGCGAGTCGTCGTAGCTCGAACATCCGCTTGACGGTCGTCGGCGGCGAAGAAGCAGCAGCACGCCCGCCGCGATGCCGATGATCGAGCGCGCCCGGTGACGCCGACGAAGCCCGACGCCGGCGTGATCGCGACCAGGCCCGCAACCGCGCCCGAGGCGATGCCCAGCACCGACGGCTTGCCCTGCGCGATCCACTCGGTGAACATCCACGCCGAGCGCGGCGACGCGCGGTGGCGAGCTGCGTGACGACCATCGCCATGCCGGCGCGTCCGTTGGCGGCGACGGCCGAACCGGCGTTGAAGCCGAACCAGCCCACCCACAGCAGCGAGGCGCCGATCAGCGTCAGCGTCAGGTTGTGCGGCGCCATCGTTTCCTTGCCGTAGCCCGATGCGCTTGCCGAGCACGAGCGCGCACACGAGGCCCGCGATGCCGGCGTTGATGTGCACGACCGTGCCGCCGGCGAAGTCGAGCACGCCCGTGGCCGCCCAGTAGCCGGACGGCTCCCACATCATGTGCGCGATCGGCGAGTAGATCGAGCAGCGACCACAGGCCCATGAACCAGAGCATCGCCGAGAACTTCATGCGGTCGGCGAACGCGCCGGCGATCAGCGCGGGCGTGATGATCGCGAACGTCATCTGGAACGTCATGTAGACCGACTCGGGAATCGTCAGCCCCAGGTGCGACACGCGTCATCTTGCCGGCTTCTTTCTGGAACAGCATGCCGTTGAGGAACGAGCCGGTCGAGGCTGCCGACGAACGGACCGCCGGGCATGAACGCCATGCTGTAGCCGGCGATCACCCACAGCACGGTGACCAGACAGGTGATCGCGAAGCTCTGCATCAGCGTCGCCAGCACGTTCTTCTTGCGCACCATGCCGCCGTAGAACAGCGCGAGGCCGGGAATCGTCATCATCAGCACGAGCGCGGTCGACGTCAGCATCCATGCCGTGTCGCCGCCGCTGATCTTGTCGACGCGCGACCAGCTGCGGCGTCGTCGGCGCCGGCGGCGCTGCGGCAGCGGCTGCCGCCGGCGCGCTGCCGCATCGGCCTTCGCCGGCTCGCGCTTTGGCATCGGCGTGCCGGCGGTGCCGCGGCGGGCGCGGCTGCCGCCGCGCGGCGGCGTGGCGGCCTTGTCGTCCTGCGCGAGTGCCGCGCCTCGCCGCGCATAGCGCGCCGATGACGGCGATCAACGCAAACAATCGCTTCATGATGTTCCCTTTAGAGCGCATCGGCGCCGGTCTCGCCGGTCCGGATGCGCACGACCTGTTCGAGGTCGAAGACGAAGATCTTGCCGTCGCCGATCTTGCCGGTGTTGGCCGCCTTTCTCGATCGCCTCGATCACGCGATCGAGCAGGTCGCTCTTGATCGCGGCCTCGATCTTGACCTTCGGCAGGAAATCGACGACGTACTCGGCGCCGCGATAGAGCTCGGTGTGTCCTTTCTGCCGGCCGAAGCCCTTGACCTCGGTGACGGTGATGCCCTGCACGCCGATCGCCGACAGGGCCTCGCGGACCTCGTCGAGCTTGAACGGCTTGATGATCGCGGTTACCAGTTTCATTGTTTGCCCCTAGATGAATGCGCGTGCCGCGGCGAATCAGAACGTCTTCTGCAGGAACACCGTACCGGTCGCCTTGCCGATGTTGCGGTCCGGCAATCGTGTAGCCGGCATCCTTGGCGTTGGTGTCGCGTGTAGTACGCGCCGATGTTGCAGCCGTTGACCGCCGCAGGTGACGCCGAGCTTCCAGTCGGTGTAGTCGAAGACGTTGTTGCTGACCCCGTTGGTGCTCCCCTGGTAGTCCTGGCGGCCGACGTGGGCATTGAACGTCCATGCATCGTTGATCGGGTAGTTCGCCGACAGGTCAATGTATCCAGCGGTGTCCGGGCACGCCGAACGTGTTGATCGACGCTGTACGAGTATTTGAGCGACACCCACTTCCACGATATCGCTCCATAGATCTCGGTCGTGTCCGGCTTCGTGACGCCGCTGACATAGCTGCCCGGGTAGTAGTAATAGAGCAGACCGATGTCGGTGCCCCAGTCGTCGTTGATCGCGTATTTCCAGCCGCCGTAGAAATCCCATTCGAGGCTGCAGCCGTGATTGCACGACGCCTGCGTCGTGCAGCCAGCTGATATTCGAGCCCCAGGTGCCGAGGTAGATGCCGCTACGGTGGCGCGTAATCGAACCCGCCCTGGAACGCGGGCTTGCTGGTCGGTCTGCGTGAGGCCGCGGAAAATATATTGGCTGTAGATGCCGAAGTTGCCGGTGATCGTGTAGTCCGGCTTGGCCCTCGGGTGCGGCGGCGCGGGCGCGGGCGTTTGCGCTTGCGCTGTGCCGAACACGACGCCGCGGCAGCCAGCACAACAAGCGAAAATATCGGGCGCAATTTGGCGTGCATCGTTTTTCTCCTTGGCTGAATGGCGAACAAAAGCTCCTAGCCACTCAGCACGAGCCATGCCATGCCGTTAGTTACTTACGAATCAACGAGTTATCATCTGATCGCGGCCATCGGCGGTATTGGCGACGCACCCGGAATTTGCCCCAAGATAGTGCAGACTATCGGAGTAGCGCACGCCATTGGGACACGGCTCGGTTTCGCGTCGGCGCAATGACTGATGCGCTTTGCTAGACTCGATCATCGATCGGAAAAGGAGGTCCGAATGCTCGACAGCAAAATCCTCGACGATGTCAGTGCGCGCGTAGCCGCAGGCATTCGCCGCAAGCCCGGCCCGAGACGCGGAAAACCTGAAGGCGATGCTGAGCGGCGCCTTGGCGAAGCTCGATCTGGTGACGCGCGAGGAATTCGATATCCAGGCCCGCGTGTTGCTGCGCACGCGCGAAACGCTCGAAGCGCTGAGGTCGCGAGCTCGCGGAGCCTCGAGGCCCGCGCCGGCAAACCGCGCTAAGGCTTCCTGCACTACCCGGCCCTAGGCCGGACGGCCGGAGAGCGTAGCTGCGCGGGCGGGCTTACATCTCCTCGATCACGTGAGCAAGTCGAGGAGTGTCGCCATGGCAGTCGCCGTCGTGCACAGCCGTGCGCTGTCCGGCGTCGACGCGCCGAGGGTTACCGTCGAGGTGCACCTGGCCGGCGGGCTTCCGGCGGTGCACCTGGTCGGATTGCCGGAGACCGAGGTGCGCGAAGCGCGCGACCGCGTTCGCGCGGCGCTGCAGAACGCGCAGTTCGAATTTCCAGCGCGCCGGATCACCGTCAACCTCGCGCCCGCCGATCTGCCGAAGGAATCCGGCCGCTTCGATCTGCCGATCGCGCTCGGCATCCTGGCTGCGACCGGGCAGATTCCGGCGCCTGCGCTTGCGCGATACGAATTCGCCGGCGAGCTCGCGCTGACCGGAGAGCTGCGTGCGATCCGCGGCGCGCTGGCGATGGTGCTTTCGGCGCGGCGCGACGGACGCGCCTTTGTGCTGCCCGCGGCGTCGGCCGCCGAAGCATCGCTGGTCCGCGATGCGATCGTCTCATCCGGCGGCATCGCTGCTCGAGGTCTGCGCGCACCTGACCGGGCGCGACGCCGCTGCCGGTCCTGATCGCCGCAGCCGCCAGGCGATTCGATCGCCGGCCCGGATCTCGATCGACGTCCGCGGGCAGGCGCGGGCCAAGCGCGCGCTGGAAGTCGCCGCCGCGGGATCGCACAGCATCTTGATGATCGGACCGCCTGGGACAGGCAAATCGATGCTGGCGCAGCGTCTGCCGGGCCTGCTGCCGCCGCTCTCCGAGGACGAGGCGCTCGAATCCGCCGCGCTGCAATCGCTGACCGGCCGTTTTTCTCCCGACGACTGGGGACGGCGCGCGTTTCGCGCGCCTCACCACACGGCCTCCGCAGTCGCGCTGGTCGGCGGCGGCAGCGATCCGCGGCCCGGCGAGATCTCGCTCGCCCACCACGGCGTGCTGTTCCTCGACGAGCTGCCGGAATGGGACCGGCAGCGTGCTCGAAGTGCTGCGCGAGCCGCTCGAATCCGGGCCGCATCACATATCTCGCGCGCGGCGCGCCAGGCGACGTTTCCGGCGCGGTTCCAGCTCGTCGCGGCGATGAATCCCTGCCCATGCGGCTATCTCGGCCACGCCAGCGGCAGGTGCCGCTGCACGCCGGACCAGGTCGCGCGCTATCGCGCGCGCATCTCCGGTCCGCTGCTCGACCGCATCGATCTTCAGATCGAGGTGCCTTCGCTCGCAGCCGATGCGTTGCCGGGACCGCGTCGGCTGCCGTCACCGGAGAGACGAGCGACGCGGTGCGCGGAGCGCGTCGCCGCGGCGAAGCAGCGTCAGCATCGTCGGCAGGTGAAGGCGAACGCATGGCTGGACGTCAAGGAAGTCGAGCGCTGGTGCGTGCCGAATGCCGACGGCGACGCGCTGCTGAAGAGCGCGTTCGCACGCCTCGCGCTGTCGGCGCGTGCCTATCACCGCATTCTCAAGGTAGCGCGCACGATCGCCGATCTTGCCGGCAGCGATGCGCTGGCGGGAGCGCATGTCGCCGAGGCGATCGGCTACCGGCGGTTCGATCGGATAGCGTGAATGCGCGCTCGAACGACGACGATCCGAGCGGCGCCCGAGCGCGCGCACTCAGCGCACCAGCAGCGCCTGCCGCCCCAGCGAGGCGAGCGCCGCATCGAGCGCCGCCAGGCGTTCCGCCTCGGGCAGCGCCGGCCAGCGCGATGCGGCGATCTGGTCGCGCGTGCGGGTGCCATCGAGCAGCGGCAGCAACGCGCGCTCGTCGTCCCGCAATGACGATCGGCTCGTGTCGCAGGTTCGCGCTAGCCGCGCCGCGCGGCGCGTCGCGCCTGGCGATGGCGCCCGCCTCGGGCCGCGGTCCTGAGGCGAGCACGAACGGCGGGGCTGCGCGATGCAGCTCCGCCACGCCACCGCAGGTGCAGGCGCAGGATCTCGGCCGCCAGCATGTCGCGCTCGGTCTGCGCGTCGTGCGCACCGCCGCCGATCTGCGCAGCCGCCGCTTGGTGCAATTGGTCGAAGGGGATCGCCAGCGGCCATTGCGCGGCCAATATCGCCAGCGCCGACTTGACGATGCGGGTCGACGCCTCGACGCTTCGTCCGTCGGCAAAGCGAAAGGTCTCGGCGCGATCCGAGGCGAGGTCGACCGGCGCCTCGTGGCGCTGCACCGGCGCCGCGACACGCAGCGCCATCACTCGCGCCGGCGAGCTTGCGATCGAGCGCCGCGCCCGCGCGGATCAACAGACTTTGGCGAAAGCTGCGACTCTTCAGAAAATCGAGAAATTGCTCGCGGCGCATCAATCCAGGCGCGATCCGGTGCAGCGTTGCGTCGACCTTGGGCGGAAGCCCGATCGGCAGCATCGTCCGGACATCGCTGTCGCCGAGGTAGCGCAGGCCCCGTGCAACGACACGCTCGACGAATTGCTCGAAATACACCGCCTCGTTCGTCTCCTCCAGGTATTCGTGCAGCACGTAATAGTCGGGCTTTTGCCGGATGTGCTCGGCAGCCAGACGCAGCAGCCGGCCGTAGGCCGAGTCCCGGTCCGGCACGGCTTCGGCCAGGAAGTCGAGCGTGGCGCGCGCCTTCGCGACCCGCGCCCGCGGATCCTCGACATCGCGCGTGTGGTAGAGCATCGCCTCGCGCACGGTGGAGAGCATCCGCCAGCCCGGCAGCGTGTTATAGCTGACGAACGCGATGCCGTTGGCGGCCAGCAGCGATGCGCAAAGCGCGAGGATCTTGTCCTGCACCGGCGCGGGCATCCACGAATAGATGCCATGCGCGATGATGTAATCGAAGGCGCCTTTGCGCTTCGTCGAAGGCCATGACGTCCATCGCCTGCAGGCGGATATTGCGCAATCCGAGCGCCTCGATTTCGGCCGCGCCGTGGGCGATCTGCACGGCGGACAGGTCGATGCCGACAAAGGTCGAATCCGGATAGCTTGCCGCCATCGGAATCAGGTTGCCGCCGGACCCGCAGCCGATTTCCAGTACGCGGGCGCGTCCGACGTCGGCAGCGTCGAAACCGAACAGCGACGCGACCGTGGCCAGATGGTCGGGATGCGTCTGCCGCAGCGGCACGCTCTGGTAGGGAAATTCGTCGTAGCTGGTGCGAAGGGCGGCCGTCATGATCGCGCGTGCATTCGAGCGTATCATGCCGATCGTCGTCAGCGATGCCACCGCGTACCCGTCACCGCGCCAAGGCCGGCGCGCAAATCCACGAAGTCCAGCGATGAATTCACACGACTCGTCCCCGCTCGGCAAGGCGACCGGCTATCCTGATCGTTACGACCCGAGCCTGCTTTTTCCGATCGACCGTGCCGCGCAGCGCGAGGCGCTCGGGCTTCGCGGCGCGCTGCCCTTCCGGGGAGCGGATCTCTGGACCGCGTACGAAATTTCCTGGCTCGACGCGCGCAACAAGCCGCAGCTCGCCATCGGCGAATTGCGCATCCCCGCCGATTCCCCGGCGACCGTCGAATCGAAATCGCTGAAGCTCTACCTGTGGCTCGTTCGCGCAGGAACAGGTCGCCACGCGCGAGCGCCTGGCGCAGACGATCGCCCGGGACCTCAATCGCATCTGCCGGGCAGAGGTCGACGTCGTGCTGCATCCGGCGACGGTCGCTGCTGCGCCGGGCATCGCCGAGTTGTCGGGCGTGTCGGTGGACAACGAAGACGGCGCCGCCAGCGCTGCCGCACCCGACCCCCGGTTGCTCGTGACGCCGGGACGCGATTGCCGAAGAGACGCTCTCCAGCACGCTGTTCCGGCTCCAACTGTCCGGTGACCGGTCAGCCCGACTATGCCGACGTGATGGTGCGTTACCGCGGGCCGCGCATAGATCGCGTTTCGCTGCTCTCGTATCTGCTCTCGTATCGCCGTCATGCGGCCTTTCACGAAAGCTGCGTCGAGCGGATTTACGTCGATCTCGCCGCGCAGTGCCTGCCGGAGCGCTTGACCGTCTACGCGCGCTTTACCCGCCGCGGCGGCATCGACATCAACCCGTTCCGAAGCAATTACGAAGCGCCGCCCGCCGCATCGCAGCGAACACCGAGGCAATAACCGCCAAAGTGGCCGATGCGCGTCGAGCGGCGCTTAGCCGATGTTGCAATGCGGTAGAATCGATCGGCGATGGACGCTCTCGCCGATCCGAAGCCAACCTGTCGGACGCGCCGGCCGAAACCCCGCGGCTGCGCGAGATCCCGTACAACTACACGTCGTTCTCGGACCGCGAGATCGTCATTCGCCTGCTTGGGCGAGCCGATGTGGCGTGCTGCTCGGTCGAATTGCGCGGCGAGCGCCGCACCGGACGCTCGGCGCGGATGCTGTTCGAAGTGCTGGGCGACATCTGGGTCGTCGAGCGCAATCCCGTATCTGCAGGACGACCTGCTCGACAACCCGAAGCGGCGGGCGTCGCTGGTCGAGCGCGCTGCGCCACCGGCTTGGCGGAGATCGACAAGCGCCGGCGCGCGCATCGGCCGACGCCGACCGCGACGTGAAGGTCGCGGCGCTGCGTCGACGCGTCGCATGGCGACGCAGTCGGCTTCGTTCGCAGCTCGTTTCGCGAGACGGACGAGCTGCGCAAGCGCGCGCTGCGCGTGCTCGGCGCGTCACACGCGCAAGCGACAACATCGCCTTCGACGGCCTGGCGCGCGTGTCGCACGTCACCGACGCGACCGACTGGCGCGTCGAGTACCCGTTCGTCGTCCTGCATCCGGACACCGAGGACGAGGTGCGCGGCCTGGTCGCAGGATGCATCGAGCTCGGGCTGACGATCATTCCGCGCGGCGGCGGCACCGGCTACACCGGCGGCGCGGTGCCGCTCGACGCGCGAGCGGCGGTGATCAACACCGAGAAGCTCGAGCGCCTGTCGGCGATCGAACGCGTCGTGCTGCCCGGCCGCAGCCGAGCCGACGCCGACGATCGATGCCGGCGCGGGTGTCGTCACCAAGCGCGTGATGGACGCGGCCGACGGCGCAGGGCTCGTGTTCGCCGTCGATCCGACGTCGGCCGACGCCGTCGTGCATCGGCGGCAACGTCGCGATGAACGCCGGCGGCAAGAAGGCGGTGCTCTGGGGCACGGCGCTCGACAACCTCGCGTCGTGGCGGATGGTGACGCCCGATGCCGAGTGGCTCGAGGTCACGCGCATCGACCACAACCTCGGCAAGATCCACGACGCCGACGTCGCGACCTTCGAGCTCGCGTACCACGCGTCGGCGCGCAGACGGCGGCATCGGTGCGACGATCGCACCGAGACGCTGTCGATCCCGGGCGAGCGCTTCCGCAAGACCGGGCTCGGCAAGGACGTCACCGACAAGTTCCTCGCCGGGCTGCCCGGCGTGCAGAAGGAAGGCTGCGACGGCATCATCACGTCGGCGCGCTTCATCCTGCACCGGATGCCGCCGGCGATCCGCACCGTGTGCCTGGAATTCTTCGGCCAGGTGCGCGACTCGACGCCGGCGATCGTCGAGATCAAGCGCTACCTCGACACGCTCGCGGCGCTGCGCCGGCGAGCGCGTGCAGCTCGCCGGGCTCGAGCATCTCGACGAGCGCTACGTCAAGGCGGTCGGCTACGCGACCAAGGCGAAGCGCCACGGCCGGCCGAAGATGGTGCTGATCGGCGACATCGTCGGCGAGCAGCGACGATGCGGTTGCGCGCGCGGCCTCCGAGGTCGTGCGCATCTGCAACGCGCGCGGCGCCGAAGGCTTCGTCGCGGTGTCGGCCGAGAGCGCGCAAGAAGTTCTGGCTCGACCGCGCCCGCACGGCAGCGATCGCCCGGCATACCAACGCGTTCAAGATCAACGAGGACGTCGTCATTCCGCTCGAGCGGCTCGGCGACTACACCGACGGCATCGAGCGCATCAACATCGAGTTGTCGATCGGCAACAAGCTCGTGCTGTGCGACGCGCTTGCGGCGTTGCTTCGCAGCGCCCTTGCCGGCGACGCTGTGGGGCGCCGACGCCGACGCCACGCCGCCGCAGGATGCGCTGGACGCGAAGATCGACGAGGCGCGCGCACTCGATCGCCGCGGTGCGCGCGCGCTGGCAGGACCTGCTCGACCGCCTCGATGCAGACGTTTCCGGCGCTGCAGAGCCACGCCGACGGTCGTCGTCGTGGAAGTCCGAGATCAAGGCTCCGCTGGAGGACATCTTCGCTGGCGCCGTGTTCGCGCCGGTGCTGAAGCGCTGCGCCGACGATTCATCGATCGGTGCTGCACGGGCGCGGTCTTCATCGCGCTGCACATGCATGCCGGCGACGGCAACGTGCACACCAACATCCCGGTGAACTCCGACGACTACGCGATGCTGCAGCAGGCCAACGCCGCGGTCGCGCGCATCATGGCGCTGGCGCGACGCCTCGGCGGCGTCATCTCGGGCGAGCACGGCATCGGCATCACCAAGCTCGAATACCTGACCGCGGACGAACTCGCGCCGTTCGTCGACGTACAAGCAGCAGGGTCGATCCCGGCAGGACGCTTCAACCGGGCAAGCTGCTGCCCGGCGTCGCCGATCTGTCCGGAGCCTACACGCCGAGCTTCAGCCTGCTCGGCGCCGAGAGCCTGATCCTCGAGCAGTCGGAGATCGGGCGGCATTGCCGACTCGATCAAGGACTGCCTGCGTTGCGGCAAGTGCAAGCCGCCGTGCGCAACGCACGTGCCGCGCGCGAACCTGCTGTACAGCCCGCGCAACAAGATCCTGGCGACGTCGCTGCTGATCGAGGCGCTTCCTGTACGAGGAGCAGACGCGGCGCGGCGTGTCGCTGCGGCACTTCGACGAGTTCTCGCGACGTCGCCGACCACTGCACGGTCTGCCACAAGTGCCGCGAACCCGTGCCCGGTCGACATCGATTTCGGCGACGTCTCGATCGCGATGCGCAACCTGCTGCGCCAGCAGGGCAAGCGGCGCGTGCAATCCGGGCACGCCAGCGCGCGATGTTCGTTCCTGAACGCGACCGACCCGACGACGATCAAGCTGCGCAGCGGCGATGATCGGTCTGGGCTACCGCGCTGCAGCGCCTCGCGCTTACCGCGTGCGCGAAGCGGCCTGGGCCTCGCGCGCGGCGCAGACCGGGCATCCGCCGGCGACGCGTCGGCAGGCCGCCGCTCGATGGCGCAGGTGATCCACTTCATCAACAAGCCGATGCCGGGCGGCTTGCCGAAGCGCACGGCGCGCGCGCTGCTCGACATCGAGGATCGACCGATCGTGCCGATCATCCGCGATCCGGCGCAGGCCGGCCGACGAATCGGACGCGGTGTTCTACTTCCCGGCTGCGGGTCGGAGCGGCTGTTCTCGCAGGTCGGGCTCGCCGACGCAGGCGATGCTCTATCACGTCGGCGCGCAGATGCGTGCTGCCGCCCGGCTACCTGTGCTGCGGCTATCCGCAGACCTCGGCAGGCAACGACGACAAGGGCCAGGAGATCATCACCGACAACCGCGTGCTGTTCCACCGCGTCGCCAACACGCTCAACTACCTCGACATCAAGACGGTGCATCGTGTCGTGCGGCACTTGCATGGACCAGCTGCAGAAATACGAGTTCGACAAGATCTTTCCCGGCTGCCGGCTGCTCGACATCCACGAGTACCTGCTGGAGAAGGGCGTGCAGGCTCGACGGCGTCGCCGGCGTGCGCTACATGTACCACGATCCCTGCCACACGCCGATGAAGACCTACCAGCCGCTCAAGGTCGTCAACGAGCTGATGGGCACCAAGGTGGCGCTGAACGACCGCTGCTGCGGCGAATCGGGCACGCTGCGCGTCGACGCGGCCCGACATCTCGACGCAGGTCCGCTTCCGCAAGGAGGAGGAGATGCGCAAGGGCGCCGCTGCGCTGCGCGCCGACGGCTTCGACGGCGACGGTCAAGGTGCTGACCTCGTGCCCGTCGTGCCTGCAGGGGCTCGTCGCGCTTCGACGACGACGCCGGCACCGACGCCGACTACATCGTCGTCGAGATCGCGACGCGCGTTCTCGGCGCGGACTGGCTGCCGGACTACGTCGAGGCGCGCGAACGCCGGCGGCATCGAGCGCGTGCTGGTGTAGGTACCGGCTGCGCCGGCGACCGTCCTGTCGCCGAAGGCGTGCGTTTAGCGCGTAAGAGCGAGGATCGGCGCCGGTGCAGAGCGATGCCGGAGCGACCAGGCGTGGCCCCGCGTTGGCGTTGAAAGTGGCGCTGTCGCGACGACTGTGCGTCGTGCCGAAGCATCGCCGCCAGCGTGAACAACGCCGCTGCGATCACGACCGCCGAGAGCAAGCGCTTGCCCGGCGCGAAAAAGACCCGCGACTGCGCGAGGATCGCGCAGCGCGGGTTGGAGCGCAACCGGTAGCGGCGCGACGGTGCGTCGCGGCGAGCGTTTTCCGAGCGCTCGACGGCCGGCCGCGCGAAGTTCACGATTTTCATATCCGCCGAGCGGCAGCGATCTCCAGCGCGGTCAGCGGGTGGAGCAGGTTGGACGCTGAAGTTGGTGTACATATTCGTCTCTCCAGATCGAATCGTGCCGCGGACGGGTTATCGGTCGCTGGCCCTTTCTCTGTTGTACACAGTCTGGACGCCTCAGCGCGCCGGCGCGCCAGCAGATTGCGCGCCGGAAAACCCGACTATTCACGATGCCGCGTCGCTCCGAGCACCGTGCGGCGGGCTATCGGCCTGGCATGCGCAGTTGTGCTATAAAGACTCGAATATGGCGCTGTCATGGTGACCAACCCAGACCACGCCTGCGCAGGCGCAGGGCCACCCGCCCCTCGGCCAGCTCGCTTTCGCCGACGCCGACGGCTGCGCGACGTGGCTGCGCAACCTGCCGGTAACCAATATCCCGCGGTATTACGAAGAGATATTCGACCAGCTGCGGCGGGTCGGCGAGGCGGAGTTGCGCCACGCGAGCGCGGCCGCATCGCCGAAGTGATGCGCGAGCCGGTGAGCTTCCTCCATACCGAGCTCGCGCGACGTTATGCGGGCAAGCCGCAGCCCGCCGCCGCGCGCGAGAAGGAAGCCGCCGACCAGGCGCTTGCCCTCTGGCAGGCGCTGTGGGTCCAGTACTCGGCATGTCTTAAGCCGCTGCTCGAGGGCGACGCCGAGCTGCAGGGCGTCAAGGCCAAGGTCCTGCAGCGCGGCCTTTGGGTCGGCAAACAATTGGTGCTGGTGCACGGCCTGGCGCGCCGCACGCCGGGCGCGGCGGTCTGGCAGGAGCTGCATGCCTACTTCCGGCTGGCCGAAATCCTCGAGTGCGCCGTTACGGCGGTGTCGGACGATCTGATGCCCAATGCCATCGGACTGTCCTGCTACTCGACTTACGCGCATGCGCTGCTGCTCGATCTGGCCGATCCCTGCAGCGATGACTGTGCGCCAGATCGAGATTGACCGACCGCTGGCTGGCGATGTGGGCGCGCAAGATCTTTCCGTATGCGCAGCAGCGCGAAACCGAAGGACCGGTGATCACTGTCGATCTGGACGGGCTCGGCGGCGCAACGCTCAATGCCGCCGAACCGCGCCATCGCAGCGCGAGTCGACCCGGTACTGCTATCCGGCGAAGCTCACGGCAAGCGTGCGCGGACGATTGAAGCGCCTCGCGAGCGGAGCCAATCCCGCCGAGCTGCAGCTGGGGCACGACGTCTCCGCCGATGCCTGCGCGACGCTGCTGTCGCAACTCGATGCGCACTGGTACGCGCTGCCGCTCAAGCGCGGCGCAGGCGGTGAATCGCAAACGGGCCTCGAGCTTTGCGCCGGCGGCCTCGGTGCCGCGTACTTTCGCGTGTCCGGCAAGACCTTCAACAGCAAGGACCTGGTCGGCCACCTGTCGTACCAGGGACGCAGCACCTGGCCACGCTGGGCGCCCTTACCGACTACGATCGCAACAAAGACGACGCCGAGCGCTCGTGGGCGTGGGAACGGTCAGGAAATTACGAATGGACGGCCGCGATGCTGCACCGCCCCGCCGTCGGCCAATACCGCTGGCATCTCGATCAGCTGGTCATCGTTCGCGACGACGAGCGCTTGCGCTGCGGACATGTCATGCGCGTCGCGCTCGACAGCCGCGATGAGCTGACCTTGGGAATCAAGCTTTGGCCCGGGGCGCCGACGGCGTCGCGGTGCGGGCGCTGCACGACGATGCTGGTCGAAGAGGCCCCGATACCGACGGTGATCCTCGGCGCGACGCCCGATGAAAAGCCCGCGATGCTCTGTGCCGCCGCGGACGTTCAATGCCGGCCGCATTTTCGCACCCTCTCCTCGGTCCCGAGCGCCGCTTCCGCCTGACTCGCCTTTTGCAGCGCGGCGCCGATTTCGAGCGCGTCGCGTTCGAGCGAAATCGAGCCCTAGCTCGCGGACCGGCTTTCGGTCCTTCGCGTCGACATGCCCAATCGTCGGCGGGCGAAACCAGCCCCTACCTGCAGCAGCACGCGGACAACCCGGTCGACTGGTATCCGTGGGGCGAAGAAGCGCTCGCGCCGGGCGCGGCGCGAGAACAAGCCGATCCTGCTGTCGATCGGTTATTCGGCATGCCACTGGTGCCACGTGATGGCGCACGAGTCGTTCGAGGACGCCGACGTCGCGGCGCTGATGAACGACCTGTTCGTCAACGTCAAAGGTCGATCGCGAGGAGCGGCCGGATCTCGACCAGATCTACCAGACCGCGCATGCGATGCTCACGCGACGGACCGGCGGCTGGCCGCTGACGATGTTCCTGACGCCCGCAGCAGGAGCCGTTCTTCGGCGGCACCTATTTTCCCGAAGACCTCGCGTTACGGCCTGACCGGTTTCGCCGACCTGTTGCCGCAGCTCGCGCAGGCGTATCGCGAACAGGGAGAGCGATTCGCCGAGCAGAACGAGCGGCTCAAGGCTGCACTCGCGCTGACCTTGCCCGAGCCGCCGATCCACGCCGCGGCGCTGCCGGCGGCGGCACCGGCGAGCCTGTGCATCGCTCGCGCAATCGTTCGACCCGGTCGATGGCGGCTTTGGCCAGCGCGCCGAAATTCCCGCACGCGGCCGAGCTGGACTTTTGCCTGCGCCGTTACGCCGCGACACGCGACGAGCATGCGCTGCGCATGGTTCGCGTCACGCTCGCGCGCATGGCGGAGGGCGGCATCCACGACCAGCTGGCAGGCGGATTCTCGCCGCTATAGCGTCGACGGCGAATGGACGATTCCGCACTTCGAAAAAATGCTCTACGACAACGCGGCGCTGCTCGCGCTTTACGCCGACGCGTGGCGCGCCACCGGTGAACCGCGCATTCGAGGAAACCGCACGCGGGATCGTGGCGTGGCTGCAATCGGAAATGCGCGCACCCGACGGGGGTTTCTATTCGAGCCTCGACGCCGACAGCGAGCACGAGGAAGGCAAGTTCTACGTGTGGACGCCCGATCAGGTGAAGGCGGCGCTCGATCCGGGACGAATACGCGGTCGCCGCACGGCACTGGGGCCTGGACCGGGCCGCCGAACTTCGAGGCACGCGGCTTGGCACCTGCGAGTCACGGCGCCGCTCGAGCAGGTTGCCCGCGAGCTCTCGTTACCGCTGCCCGAGGTCGAGGCGCGTCTCGAGGCTGCGCGCGCCAAGCTGCTGGCGGCGCGCGCGAGACGCGCGTGCGTCCGGGCCGCGACGACAAGCTCCTCTGCTCGTGGAACGCGCTGATGATCGCTGCGCTGGCGCGTGCCTCCCGCGTGTTCGACGAGCCGCTCGTGGCTCTCGGACGCACAGCAGGCGACGGACTTCATCCGGCGAGCGATGTGGCGCGATGGGCGGCTGCTCGCGACGTACAAGGATGGACGCGCGCACCTGAACGCCTATCTCGACGACCACGCCTTCTTGCTCGCGGCGCTTGATCGAGCTTCTGCAGACGGCGTTTCGCGCGCGAAGACTTGTCTTGGGCAATCGAAATTGCCGATGCCTTGCTCGCCCGCTTCGAGGATCGCGCCGGCGGCGGTTTCTTTTCACCAGCGACGACCACGAAAGCCTGCTGCATGCGCCCGAAGCCCGGCCACGACAATGCCACGCCGGCCGGCAACGGCATCGCCGCGCAGGCGCTGGTCGCGCTCGGCCACTGGCTGTCGGACCCGCGCTACCTGGACAGCGCCGAGCGCACGGTTCGCGCATTCGGACGCGAGCTGGCCGCGCGGCCCGTCGGGCTTTTCATCGCTGCTGATCGCGCTCGAATCCTGCCTCGAGCCGCCGGCGATGCTGTTGCTGCGCGGCGAGCCCGCCGCCTGCCTGTCGTGGCAGCGCGGCGTCGAACGTCAGTATCGTCCGTCGCTGCAGACGCTCAACCTGTCGCGAGCTGCAGCGGCTGCCGGGTGCGCTGGCGAAGCCCCACGAGTCGGGCGCCGGGCCGGTCACTGCCTGGCTTTGCCGCGGCACCGTATGCTTGCCGCCGGTGCGCACTCGCTGTCCGACCTGGACGCGGTTCTCGCGTCCTGAAGGTGGGCGGTTGGCAGCGTCGACGGCGTTCCGGTACCATCACCGTCGATCTGCCACCACCTTCGGAGACAAAATGAAACGCCACGGAATCGCGCTCGCCGCCGTCTTGTTTGCCGCCGGCAACGCGCACGCAGCGCTGGACAACGCCGCTGCGCAGGCGCTGATGCAAAAAGACGGTTGCGCCGCCGTGCCATGCGATCGACAAGAAGGTCGTCGGCCCCTCCTATCAGGACGTCGCCGCCAAATACAAGGGCGACAAGGATGCTTTGGCCAAGCTGAGCGACAAGGTGAAGAAAGGCGGTAGCGGCGTCTGGGGTCCGATTCCGATGCCGCCGAACGCTCAGGTCAGCGACGCCGACATCAAGAATCTGGTCGACTGGATTCTGACGCTGAAGAAGTAAGCGCCGACACCCGTCGGCCGGCAGGCGCGCGCTGCCGGTGTTTTGACAGCCGTGGACGCGGCCGGTAAGCTTGCCCGGCTCGTGCAGGAGAGGGCAGCCGCACCTTGGACCGGCTGCCGCCGAAGGCGTAACTCCCGCGATCGCTCAGGCAAAAGGACTGCGCGAGCCGTAAGTCACTCTGGAGAGCGGCCGCGCGTTTGATGCAGCGGTCCACCGAAGGGGCACCGGCGCGAGCCGAAGGCGCAAGCCGCAATCTCTCAGGTAAAAGGACAGACGGGGCGAAGCCGACGTCACGGCCTCGCCCTTTTTGCTCGCCTGGGAGGCGCGTTGCTCAAGCAAACCCGCTCCATGCCGATTCATCGCGCCGCCGGCGCAAGGATGGTCGATTTCGGCGGCTGGGACATGCCGGTGCACTACGGCTCGCAGATCGAGGAGCATCACGCGGTGCGCCGCGACGCCGGGCATGTTCGACGTCTCGCACATGCTCGCGGTCGACATCGAGCCGCGCAGCCGGCCGCGAGCGAAGCGGCGTCGCGACTTCCTGCGCGGCGCACTCGCCAACAATGTCGACAAGCTTGACCGTACCGGGCAAGGCGCTTTATTCGTGCCTGCTCACGTCCCGACGGCGGCGTGCTCGACGACCTGATCGTCTATTTCCTGCGCGAAGACTGGTTCCGCCTGGTCGTCAACGCCGCGCACCGCCGACAAGGACCTCGCCTGGCTCGGCGCGCTGATCGCCGAGCGCGCGCCGCGCAACTCGAGCTGACCCCGCGGCGCGACCTGGCGATGATCGCGGTGCAGGGGCCGCAGCGCGCGCGAGCGCGTCTGGACAGTCGCTGCCGGACGGCGCGCGCGGCGACGCGAATCCGCTGAAGCCGTTCATAGCGCCGTGCAGGCCGGCGAGTATTTCATCGCGCGCACCGGCTACACCGGCGAGGACGGTTTCGAGATCACGCTGCCGGCCGCGCGCGCGCTCGACTTCTGGCAGGCGCTTGCAGGCCGCGGGCGTCAGGCCGTGCGGGCTCGGCGCGCGCGACACGCTGCGCCTGGAAGCGGGAATGAATCTGTACGGACAGGACATGGACGAGGCGGTCAATCCGCTGGAGTCCGGCCTCGCGTGGACCGTCGACCTGACGAGCCCGCGCGACTTCGTCGGCAAGGCGGCGCTGCTCGCCGCGCATCCGTACGCGGCAGCTCGCCGGCCTGCTGTCTTGCAGGACAAGGGCGGCGTACTGCGCAGCCACCAGCAGGTCACGACCGCGCACGGGCGACGGCGAAGATCACCAGCGGCAGCTATTCGCCGACGCTGAGCCGGTCGATCGCGCTCGGCCCGCGTGCCGCGCCGGCGTCGCGCCGGGCGACACCGTCGCGCGTCGAGATGCGCGGCAAGCAGCTCGCCGCGCGCGTGGTCAAGCCGCCGTTCGTGCGCAACGGCAAGCCTGATCGACTGAGCATACCGATGACGCAGCCTGCGCATCGATTCACCACCCTGGCAGGAGCCTATCCGATGAACGTACCCGCAGACCTCAAGTACACCGCACAGCCACGAGTGGAGTCCGCAGCCGAAGCCGGACGGTACGCTTGACCATCGGCATCACCGATCACGCGCAGGAGGCGCTGGGCGATCTCGTTTTCATCGAGTTGCCTCGCAGTCGGCAGAACGCTCAAGGCCGGCGAAGCCTGCGCGGTCGTCGAATCGGTCAAGGCAGCCTCCGACGTCTACGCGCCGGTCGCGGGCGAAGTCGTGCTCGCGGTCAACGACGCAGGTCGTCGACGCTCCGGAGAAGGTCAACGCCGATGCCTACGGCAACTGGCTCTACCGGCTGCAAGCCCGCGAACGCGGCCGACGTCGGCCAAGCTGCTCGACGCGGCCGGCTACATCGCGGCCGCGGGCGAATCCTGATCGACCGGAGGACGACGCGATGACGATGAACGAACCCGGACCGGCGCTGGCGCGCGCTCGCGCTCGCTCGCGCGAGCTGGAGCAGCACCGCGGCTTCGTCGACCGCCATATCGGCACCGACCGACGCCGAGCAGGCGGCGATGCTCGCGCATGCTCGGCTATCGCCACGCGCGGCGCGTTGATCGACGCGGTCGTGCCGGCGGCGATCCGGGGAGCCGCAAGCCGCTCGCGCTGCCTGCCGGCGAAGGGCGAGGAGAAGCGCTCGATGAGCTGCAAGCGATCTTGCGCGCGAAGAACCGCGTGCTACAGATCGTACATCGGGCAGGGCTACTACGGCACGCTGCACACCGGGCGTGATCCTGCGCAACGTCCTCGAGAATCCCGCCTGGTACACCGCGTATACGCCCTACCAGCCGGAAATCTCGCAGGGGCGGCTCGAGGCGCTGGTCAATTTCCAGACGATGATCTGCGACCTCACCGGCGATGGCGATCGCCAACGCGTCGATGCTCGACGAAGCGACCGCCGCGGCGGAAGCGATGACGCTGTGCCGGCGCGTGGGCAAGCAATCGAGCACGACGATCTACGTCGCTGCCGACGTGCTGCCGCAGACGATCGACGTCGTGCGCACGCGGGCGCGCAGCCGCTGGGCATCGCCGTCATCGTCGGGACCGGCCGAGGCGGCGGCGGACGCCGACTGCTTCGCGGTGCTGCTGCAATACCCGGGCGCCGAACGGCGACGTGCGCGACTATCGCGCGCTCGTCGCCAGCGCTGCACGCGCAAGGTGCGCTGGTGATCGCCGCGCCGGACCTGCTCGCGCTGACGCTGCTCGACGCCGCCCGGCGAATGGGGCGCCGACGTCGTCGTCGGCATCGAGCCAGCGCTTCGGCGTGCCGATGGGCTTCGGCGGCCCGCACGCCGCGTTCCTCGCCACGCGCGACGAGTTCAAGCGCAGCCTGCCCGGCCGGCTGGTCGGCGTCGACCGTCGACGCCAACGGCGACCCGCGCTATCGGCTCGCGCTGCAGACGCGCGAGCAGCACATCCGCCGCGAAAAGGCGACGTCGAACATCTGCACCGCGCAGGTGCTGCTCGCGGTGATCGCCGAGCATGTACGCGGTCTATCACGGGCCGCAGGGCCTCGCGACGATCGCCGCGCGCGTGCACCGCCTGACCGGCGTCCTGCGCGCGCGGGCTCAAGCAGCTCGGTCTCGACAGTCGTCAACGACACCTTCTTCGACACGCTGACCGATCGCGACCGGCGAGCGCACCGGCGCGATTCGCGAGCTCGCCGTCGCGCCGCGGCGTCAATCTGCGCCGCATCGACGCGACGCACGTCGGCATCTCGCTCGACGAGACGACGACGCGCGACGGACGTGCGGCTGCTGTGGACGATCTTGCGCGCCCGAGGGCGCCGGCGCTGCCCGGATTTCGACGCGATCGAGCCGACGGTCGACGACGCCTATCCCGCCGAGCCTTGCGCCGCACGACGCCGTTCCTCGACGCATCCGACGTTCAACCGCTATCACTCCGAGACGGAGATGCTGCGCTATCTGCGGCGCCTCGCCGACAAGGACATCGCGCTCGACCGCGCGATGATCCCGCTGGGCTCGTGCACGATGAAGCTCAACGCGGCCAGCGAGATGATCCCGGTGACCTGGCGCGAGTTCGCGCACATGCATCCGTTCGCGCCCGCCGACCAGACCGGTCGGCTATCGCGAGATGATCGCGCGGACTCGAGCGCATGCTCGTGCGCGGCGACCGGCTACGCGGCGGTGTCGCTGCAGCCGAACGCCGGCTCGCAGGGCGAGTACGCCGGGCTTGCTGATCATCAAGGCGTATCACGCGCGCGCGCGGCGAAGGCGCATCGCGACGTCTGCCTGATTCCGGCGTCGGCGCACGGCACCAATCCGGCGTCGGCGCAGATGGCGGGCATGCAGGTCGTCGTCGTCGCCTGCGACGAGCGACGGCAACGTCGATCTCGCGCGATCTGCGAGGCCAAGGCCGAGCGCGCATCGCGCCGATCTGGCGGCGATCATGGTGACGTATCCGTCGACGCACGGCGTGTTCGAGGCCGGGCATCACGCGAAATCTGCGACATCGTGCACGCGCACGGCGGCCAGGTGTACGTCGACGGCGCGAACCTCGAATGCGCTGGTCGGGCTGGCTGCGCCCGGCGAATTCGGCGCCGACGTGTCGCACCTGAACCTGCACAAGACCTTCTGCATTCCGCACGGCGGCGGCGGACCCGGCGTCGGACCGGTCGCGGTCGGCGCGCATCTGGCGCGCTTCCTGCCCGGGCATCGATGCTGCCGGGTCAGCGTGGACGCCGGCGCGCGAGCATATCGGCCCGGTGTCGGCGGCGCCGTACGGCAGCGCCGGCATCCTGCCGATTTCGTGGATGTACATCGCGATGATGGGCGCCGACGGCCTGAGAGCCGCGACCGAGTCGGCGATCCTCGCGGCGAACTACATCGCGCAGCGCGCCTTGCGCCGCACTATCCGGTGCTGTACTCGGGACCGCGGCGGACTGGTCGCGCACGAATGCATCCTCGACCTGCGGCCGCTGAAGGACGACGAGCGAGGTCACGCGTCGACGACGTCGCGAAGCGGCTGATGGACTACGGCTTTCACGCGCCGACGATGAGCTTCCCGGTCGCCGGCACGCTGATGATCGAGCCGACCGAGAGCGAATCGAAGGCCGAGCTCGACCGCTTCGTCGACGCGATGATCGCGATCCGCGAGGAAATCCGCGCGATCGAGGAGGGCCGCATGGATCGCGACGACAATCCGCTCAAGAACGCGCCGCACACCGCCGCGAGCGTTGCTCGGCCAGCGACTGGGACGCACCGCTACAGCCGCGAGCAGGCGGCCTATCCGCTGGCCGGCGCTGAAAGCGAGCAAGTACTGGCCGCCGGTCGGCCGCGCCGACAACGTCTACGGCGACCGCAATCTGTTCTGCTCCTGCGTGCCGGTCGCGGACTACGCGTAGTATGGCCGGGTGAAGGTTCTCGTCCTCGGCGCCGGCGTCATCGGCACGACGACCGCCTGGTTTCTGCGCGAGCGCGGCCACGAGGTCACCGTCGTCGACACGGCAGAGCGCCGCCGGCGCTGGAAACGTCGTTCGCCAACGGCGGCCAGATCTCGGTCTCGCACGTCGAGCCGTGGGCCAATCCCGGCGGCGCCGCTGCAAGATCCTCAGGTGGCTCGGCCAGGCCGGACGCGCCGCTGTTGTTCCGGCCGCGGCTCGATCTGGCAGCAGTGGCGCTGGGGCCTGCAGTTCCTGATCGAATGCCTGCCCTCGCGCACGCGGCGCAACATGCTGCAGATCCTCGCGATCAGCAAATATTCGGGCGAAGTGCTGCGCGAGCTGCGCGCCGCGACCGGGCTCGCCTACGACGATCTGCAGCGCGGCATCCTGCAGATCTACACCGACCGCGAGGGCTTCGACGACGCGGCGGCGGCGGCGCGAGCTGGTGCGGCAATACGGCGTTGCGCGCGAAGTGAAGACCGCCGCGGAATGCGTCGCGATCGAGCCGTCGCTCGACGCGCGGCGCGGACTGGATCGTCGGCGGCACCTATACCGCGAGCGACGAAACCGGCGATGCGCGCAAGTTCACGCAGATCGCTCGCCGCGCTCGCGGCGGAGCGCGGCGTCGCTTTCGCTACGGCGTGACGATCGAATCGCTCGAGGTCGCCGGCGGCATCGGTCAGCGGCGTGCGCATCATCGACCGACGACGGCAACGGCAGGGAAGTGCTCGCCGCCGACGCCTACGTCGTCTGCCTTTCGAGTTACACGCCGACAGCTGCTCGCGCCGATCGGCGTCCGCGCGCTGGTCTATCCGGCCAAGGGCTATTCGGCGACGCTGCACGATCGTCGATCCGGCCGGCGGCGCCGACGGTCAGCATCACCGACGACGCCAAGAAGATCGTGTTTACGCGGCTCGGCGATCGGCTGCGCGTCGCCGGGACGGCGGAGCTCTCCGGCTACAACCTCGAGCTCAATCGCGGTGCGCTGCGAGGCGCTGACGCGCCGCGCGCAGCGAATGGTTCGGCGGCGCGATCGATACCGACGCGCGCCGAAGTACTGGACCGGACTTGCGGCCGGCGACGCCATCGAACGTTCCGCTGATCGGCAGGACGCGCTATCCGAACCTGTATCTGAACACCGGTCACGGCACGCTCGGCTGGACGATGAGCTGCCGGATCCGGCAAGGCGCTCGCCGACCTCGTTTCGGGCCGCAAGCCGGAGAGTCGATTTCGCGTTCCTGGATAGCTGAAGCGCGCCGCGCATCGGCGCGCGACGCGTCGATGCTCGCGCGGCGATCAGCTGCGTGCGTAGCATCCAGACCGACCGCCGGCCAGCCAGGCCAAGCGCCGCGCCTTGCAGATGATGGTCGGTGAGCATGAGGCGGCTCGGGTCCTCGGCGGCGTGCTGCCTGTCGAGCAGGCACAGATAGCGAAACAGCGCCGTAGGTGACGATCGGCACCGTGTAGACGAGGTTCGCGCTGCCGTGCAACGCGATCGTCTGCGGGCTGATCGTGTAAAGGCTGTACGGAGATCAGCGTTCCGCTGACGCACACGGTAATGAGCCGGTCGAGCAGCGCCGGCGAATATTCGGCGAGCACGGCGCGGCCCGAGTCGGCGGTGACCGCCGCGAGTTCGGCGCGGCGTTTGCCGAATCCCAGCAACAAGCGTCAGCATCAGGCCGCACATCAACAGCCACGGCGAGGGCGGGATGCCCACGCCGAGCGGTGCCGGCGAGCAGGCGCAGGAGGAAGCCGAGCGCGACCGCGATCACGTCGATGATCACCATCCGTTTGAGGCCCAGCGAGTATGCCGCGTTCAGGAGCGAGGTACGCGATGCAGGATCGCCGACCAGCTCGACGCTGACCACGCCGCCAACGCAAAAGCCGCCAGCGCAAGGAGGACCGACATCGAAACCGATGCCGCCGAGCGAGACCCGGCCGGCGGCAATGGGCCGGTCGCGCTTCAGAGGGTGCGCGCGGTCGGCGTCGCGATCGATCCAGTCGTTGCCGATATACACCGCGCTCGCAAGCAAGCAGAAGGCGACAAACGCGGCCGCGACCTGTGCCGCAAGCATGCGGCTCATGCCACACGTGACCAAACAGGAAGCCCGCCCATACGAAGGCGTTCTTGATCCATTGCTGCGGCCGCAGCGACCGCCAATAATGCATAATCGTCCCGTGATCGGATCTCATTCCAGACGCCGCGCCGCTTAGAGCCGCACTTCGATACCGGCATCGAACGCTCATCGGCGCTCTGCATCGACCCCGTGCCATCATGCCTGAGCGGACACGATTCGCAACCTTGCTCGCGTTCGTTCTGATCGGCATCGGTGCGTGGCGGGTATATGCGGCGGTCGGCGCCGCGCCGCTCCTGGGTTACGCCAATCAATTCGACATGCGGACGGACCTCGGCCTGCGTCGGCCTGTGGCCCGACTCTGCCGGCGGCCGCAGCGCTTGCAGGCCCACCCCGAGGCGCCGATCGCGCGCTACGTGCGCGGCGAGCGCCGTCCCGACGGATGCTACTGGAGCAGCGAGCTCCTCTTCGTAGCGCCGGTCGCCGCAATCCTGGCCGAGGGCGAGACGATCGACCTGCGCGTCATCGGCGCGATCAAGGCGCGTGACGCTGGTCGCGCATGGCGCTCGCGTTCGGCGCCATGCTGCGTCGACGGCCGGCCCTGGCGCTGGTCCACGCAGCCGTATTCGCCGCTCGTCATCTGCGGATCCGATCGTTACCCTGTGGATCAACACCCTGTACACCGAATTTGCCGCGGTCCTGTTTCGCGTATGCGAGCGTGGTACTGCTGGTTGCCATCGGTACACGCGCGACCACATCGGATCCGCCTTCGTCGACCGAAGTTGCCGCATTGCTGGCGATCAAGTCTGATCGGTCTCGGACTGTCGCGGCAGCAGCACTTCCTGGCTGCCGGCGCTTCTCGTCTTCCCGCTGGTGATCCCGCTGTGGGCGCGCGCTCGCCGCAGCGCGCTTGCTGCTCGTCGCGGTGGTCAGGCGCATGATCGCGTTTGCGCAAGCCGAGCTTATCGGTCGCCATCCGACGCATTGCCCAGGCGAACAGCGCCGATGTCGTGCTGGGCGCGATCCTTCCCGCGTCCCGTGGACGAAGCGCTGACTGCCAGAGCGGCTGGGTCTGCCGCGAACGCTGTCTGCGCTCGGTGGGCGCCACCTGGTACCAGCCGATGGGCGAGGCGCTCGAAGTCTACGTGTCCGGAAGCGCTTGGTGATGCCGAGGCGCCGTCTCTCGAGCCTGGTCGCGACCGAGCCTGAGACGCTGCTGCGCAGCGCGCTGCGTGCCCTGCCGCAGCTGCAGGATTGGCGGCTGGGTTATCTCGGCAGCGTCGAGGGCTTGCGATACGCCGGCAGCGACTCGGTGCGCGCCGTGGCGGGCGCGGCCGCCGAGCAGCATCGGCACCGTGGCTTGCCGGGATTCCATCGTCGGCATTCCTGCAGATGCTCGCCGCAGTCGGCCGCGATCTTCCTGGTGAGCGCCGTCGTTTGCGTCGTAGCCGGCGCTATCCGGTCGAAGCTCGCCACTCGCGTTGACTTTGTACGCGCTGACGGGCATCGCCTGGTATGCCATCATGACCTCCATTTTCGGCGACGGCTACGTCGAGCTTGCGCGCCACGCGCAGCTCGCGAGCGTCGCGTTGTATGCGGCGGCCGTGGTGCTGGTCGGCGGCGCTCTTTGCGCCGCTGCTCGGGATATTCGGCGTCGCGAACCGACGCGCGATCGCGGCGGCTGGCGTTTGCCGTGCTTGCGATCGGGGTCGCAGTGCTTTCTGCAGGCGCCGTTGCGTGACGCCATGAGACGTTACCCCCATGGCGCTTCGGCGTGGTCGATCGCCCGCGTCAGAACAAAGTCGCCGGGCGGCGATGTCGAATGGTCCGGCGTGGGCAATCGATCCGCAAGGCGTCGCACGCGTGGAATTGCTTGTCGACGGCGGCGCTGCCTTTCCCGCGCGTTACGGTCCCGCCGTACCAGAGGCGCGCACGATGAGCCGCTGACGCTGTACTTCCCGGCCTATCCGGATACGGCCAACGCTGGCTTTGCGGCGCAGCTTCCTGCGCAGGCGCTCGCGCGCGGCAGCGCCGCAAGTGCGCACCGTCGTGGTCAACGTCGGCGGGAACGCGCACCGAGATCGATCGCAGGCAGCTGATCGACGGAAGCGCGCTGATGCGAGTCCGTGGGATGGCGCGTCGTCGCTGCCTCGTGCTGGCCCCTTCGCCGCCTGCGCGCTTGTCTACCTGCCGACTCTCTCGGGCGCGTTGCTGAGCGACGATTACGCGGTGCTCGCGGCGGTGTCGGATTGGTCGCAGCGAAGGGCGCCTTGCTGCGCGGCGCTTGCTCTCCAAGTTTCATTCCGGGCTGGACTCGCCGAGCTTTTATTACCGGCCGCTTTCGATGGCGAGCTTCGGCGCCAATTTCGCGCTGTCGGGAGCCTATCCTTTGGGATGGCGGCTGCACCAATCTGGCCTTGCATCTGCTGAGCGGCGCTCTGGTGTTCAGCAATCGTCCGTCGATTTTCCATCGAGGACGGGAGGAGGGTCGAACTATCGGCCCGGCGAGTCGCCGCGGCGGTCTTCCTGCTGTTTCCCACCAGTCCCGAAGCGGTGGCGTGGGTTTCCGGGCGCTACGATCTTCTCGCGCTTGTTGTTCATGCTGGCCACGCTCGCGCTTTTTCAGCGGCGCAGCGACGATGGTACGACAGCTGGGGCGTGGCGGCGCTGCTTGATCGCGGCATGCGCATTGGCGAGACAAGGAATCGGCGGCGCTGTTGCCGGCTTTGGTTCTGGCCGTCGCCATCGCGCGCCGCGCGGCGTGGACCTCGCAGGCGGCGCGCAACAAGTATCTCTGCATTTTCCTCCTGGGCGCGCGGGACGCGGCGCCGTGGCTCGTGTCCTGGGCGTCGCCTACTTCGCCATGCGCGCGGCGATTTTCGGCAGCCCCTTTCAGGTCGTATGCCGGCACGTCTCCGTTCAAGGCGCTGGCGAGCGGCAGAATGGCTGCGAGCGCTGCAGCCTCGGTCGGCTCGTGGGTCGACGCGACGCTGCCGCTGCCGTTTGCGCGCGCTGTTCCTGACTGCGATCGTCGTGTTGCTCGTGCTCGGCGCGGTCAGCTTGCTGGAAGCACCGCGCGATCACGCGCGCAGCTGGCTTGCCGTCGCGGTCTCGGCGCTTCTTTCCATCGTCTCTGCTGCTGCCTCATCTATCCGACGCTTGCCGCGAATGGCGAGCAGGAAGGCTCTTCTACACGACGTCGGCGCTGCTCGCGCTGCTGGTCGGTCTTGCTGTTACGGCGACGTGGCGCTCCCGGCACGCAGGGCCAAGGGCGGCAAGGCGACGAACGGCGCTGGGCGCAAGCCTGGTGTTGATAGCCGCCGAGCTTATCGCTGTTGCGCGCGACGGTCGCGCCGTGGAGCGCCGCCGGCGCGCAGGCGTCGCGCGCTCGTCGTCGCATTGCCCGCGAGTCGCGGACAGGACGTTCCGCACCGGGCTATGGTTTCGTGCTGGTGCCCGATCATCTTGAGCAGCGTGCCTTTCGGCCGCAATGCACAGGGCGGACTGACGCCTGCCGCCGACGCAGGCGCGCTCACTGTCATCGCGGCTGATCGTGCAGACGCCGGCCGATCTCCCCGCGTGGCCCGCCAACGCGCAGCGCGGACTGGTCGACGCGCTTGCGCCGCTATCCGCTGGCGCAGGTCTGGTCGGCAGTGGCGTCAGGCCAGGCGAAGGGCACGGCGTTGCCCGACGACTACTTCTGCTGGGCGAGAGCTCCGTCGCGCATCGTCAGGGTCTGTGCGTTGTGACAGTGCGGCGCAAGACGATTGGCGCGGCGCGTGGCGACGCGCGCTTGCTGACGGCCCCATGCGCCGAAGTCGCGGCGGAACTGGCAAGGTCAATGATCGATGCGGCGCTCCCTGAATGAGCCATGTCGCCTTTCCACGACCCGGGTGCAGGCTCTGCGACGCGAGAGAGCGCCTCGCGCGTGACGGTATAATGCGCTTCTTCCGCAAACCTCGAGCAATGTTCTTGTCCTCCGTCGCGCGTCGCTGTCGTTCGCGCTTGTCCTTTTTTCGATTGCCGCGTCGGGCCAGACCGTCGGTGCCGGCGGCGGTAGCGCCGCCATCGATCGCCGCCAAGGCCTATCTCCTGATCGACGTTCTGAGCGGCCAGACGCTCGTCGCGGTCAATGCCGACGAGCCGCGCCGAGCCCGCCTCGCTCACCAAGTTGATGACCGCGTACCTGGTCTTTCGCGCGCTCAAGGACAAGGAGCTCACGCCGTCGCAAATGGCAACCGTGTCGCAGAAGGCGTGGCGCGCCGAGGGATCGAGAATGTTCATCGATCCCAAAAAGCGGTGTCGGTGGACGAGCTGCTGCACGGTGAGATCGTGCAATCGGGCAACGACGCGGCCATCGCGCTGGCGGAAGTCACCGCCGGCTCCGGAGCAGGCATTCGTCGAGCGGATGAACCGCGAGGCGGCGCGGATCGGGATGAAGAGCACGCGCTTCGTCAACGCGACCGGACTGCCGGCGCCGCAGCAGGTTTCGACCGCAACCGACCTCGGATTGATCGCCGCCGCGATCATCCGCGATTTTCCGGAGTACTACCGCGCTGTATTCGATCAAGGAGTACCGCTACAACAACATCACGCAATCGAATCGCAACCGGCTGCTGTGGAGCGACCCGTACGTCGACGGCGTGAAGACCGGATTCACCGAGGGCGCGGGCTATTGCCTGATCGCGTCGGCGAAGCGTGGTCCGCGGAGGCTGCTTGCCGTGGTGCTCGGCGCGGCGTCCGACGCCGCGCGCGCCAGCGAAGCGCAGAAGCTGCTCAATTACGGGTTCCAGTTCTACGACACGGTCCAGCTCTATCAGAACGGCCGCGCAGGTCAGCGCGCTGCGAGGTGTGGAAGGGCACGCGTCCGACTCGGTGCCCGCGGGCTTCATCGCCGACCAGTATGTGACGCTGCCGAAGGGCCAGGCACAGCAGCTGAAGCTCACGCTGGAGGCGGTCGAGCCGCTGCTCGCTCCTATCACGCCGCGGACAACGCGTCGGCATCGTCAGAGTCACTCTCGACGCCAAGCCTGTGGGCGAGTATCCGCTGGTTGCATTGGCGGAGGTTCCGCTCGCGAGCCTCTTCGGGCGCGCATGGGACACCATCCGCTTGTGGTTCAAGTGAGAGATCGAACGCGCGACGTTCGTCATACCCTGAGGCGCTGCTCATGACCGTGTATCTCAATGGCCGCTTCCTGCCGCTTGAACGACGCGAAAATTTCCGTGCTCGATCGCGGCTTCATCTACGGCGACGGCGTGTATGAAGTGATCCCCGTCTATCACCGGCAGCCGTATCGCCTGCGACAGCATCTAGCCCGCCTGCAGCGAAGCCTGGACGGCATCAGGCTCGCCAATCCGCATACCGACGCCGAATGGGAATCGATCATCCGCGAGCTTGTCGCGCGCACTCCCTTCGACGACCAGGGCGTTTATTTCCAGGTGACTCGCGGCGTTGCCAAGCGCGATCATTCCTTTCCTCGGGCGTCGCGCCGACCGTCTTCATGATGAGCAATCCGCTGCCGCTGCCGACCGCGGAGCAGGTCGAACGCGGCGTCGCGGTCGTCACCGCGACCGACGAGCGATGGCTGCATTGCGATCTCAAGACGATTTCACTCCTGGGCAATGTGCTCGCGCGGCAGCGCGCGACCGACGTCGGCGCGGCCGAGACGGTACTTTTTCGCAACGGCTTCCTGACCGAGGCTTCGGCATCGAACGTTTTCATCGTGCAGGACGGCGTCATCCTCGTTCCGCCCAAGGACAACCAGATCCTGCCGGGCATTACCTACGACGCGGCGCTCGAGCTGGCGATGGGTGGCGGGCTGGCGGTGGAGATTCGCCCGATCCCCCGGGAGGAGGCGCTCGCGGCGGACGAAATGTGGCTGTCGTCGTCGACCAAGGAAGTGCTCGCCGTCACCACCGTCGACGGAAATTCGCTTTGCCGGAGGCTCGCCGGGACCGGTGTTCCGCAAGATGTATGAGCTCTTTCAGGCAAGCAAGCCCCGCTACGATAAATAGAAATCTGCCTCTGGGCGCCGCTGGGCTCGGCATCGCCCCTGTCATGCGCCGTGTTACCGGTACGTCAGCGAAAGTCCTACAAATCGCGATTGCCGCAATCAGGCCGGACCCGAGTAGAATTCCAATCGCGCCTGCTTCCCGTTCGCACGTTCAATGGGTATGAAAGAGCCGCTCTCCAAAATCGTCGAAAGCCGCTACGGTGGCCGCAACATTCCCGTGGCGCTGGTCTTGCCCGACGGCGGCCGCGTCGCACTCTCGGCGACGCCGGAGGTCGACGTCTACGCCCGCACCTGGAACGGACTGCGCGCGCTCGCCTCGCCGGAGCTTGGCGAAGCTCGCCCGGGCGTACGTTCACAACGATCATCGATTTCTCCGGCGGCGCGCGGCGCGTCCTCGCCATCGCCGAGGCGCTGGTCGGCATCGGTGACGCATGGCCGCGACGCGGTGCACGCCGCGCTGCGCGCGTGGTGGCATCAAGCATCGCAGCAACAAGACCAACATCCAGCATCACTACGACGTCTCGAACGCGTTCTATCGGCTCTGGCTCGACGAGCGCATGGTCTATTCGTGCGCGTACTTCCGCAAGCGACGCCGATACGCTCGACCAGGCGCAGGCGCAGAAGCTCGATCACATCTGCCGCAAGCTCGCGCTGCAGCCCGGCGAGGAATTCCTCGATATCGGATGCGGTTGGGGTGCGTCTGATCTTCTGGGCCGCGCAGAACTACCGGCGTCAACGCGACCGGCATCACGCTCGTCGCAAAATCAGTACGATCTACGTCAGCGCGAAGATCGCCGAGCTCGGCCTCGGCCGGTCGCGTGCGCGTGCAACTGCTCGACTACGAGGATCTGCCGGCCGACGCGGCTGTACGACAAGATCGCCAGCATCGGCATGTTCGAGCACGTCGGCGAGCGCAATTATCCGCGCTACTTCGGCAAGATCTATCGGGCTCCTCAAGCCCGGCGGATGGGTGCTCAACCACGGCATCACGCAGAATCTGCTCGGCGCGGAAAGCCTGGGCAGCGGCATCGGCGATTTCGTGCGAGGAATACGTCTTTCCCGGCGGTCAGCTCGCGCACGTTTCCCGAGTCATCGAGGGACTGGCGGCGCGAAGGACTGGAAGTCGATCGACGCGGAAGCGCTTGCGCGAGCATTACGCGCGCACGCTCGTGGCACTGGGTCGATCGGCTGGAGGCGAACGCCGACGCCGCCCGGCGCGGAAGTCGGCGAGGAGAAATTCCGCGTCTGGCGGATCTACCTGGCGGGCTCGGCGCACGCATTCGATCGCGGCTGGCTGTCGATCTTCCAGCTGCTCGCGCGGCAAGCCGCTTCCCGACGGCCGTCTGCCGCATCCGCCGACGCGCGAGTACATGTATCGCCCTAGCGAAGCGCGGGCGCTTGCGCGCGCGCATGTCCGCCCCCATATTCGAGCGATGGAAAAGACCATGGCCGAATCGCTGCTCGAATTTCCCTGCGCGTTCCCGATCAAGATCATCGGGCCGCACCGAAGACGGGTTCGCGCAGACTGGTGCTCGATAGTCGTGCTGCGCCACGTCCCGGACTTCGACAGCTCGTCCATGGAAATGAGGGCGTCGCGCGAGGGCAAGTATCTGTCGCTGACCTGCACGGTCAATGCGAGCTCGCGCGAGCAGCTCGACGACGCTATACCGCGAGCTGTCGGGGCATCCACAGGTCGTGATGGTCCTCTTAGGGTGGACGTTGCAGGCCACCAGCCTTGAACGAGCTGCGTCCGCGTCGCCCATCGCTGACGCGCGTGCCGCAGGCGGAAGCCGTCCGAGCGCTACGCGCCCGCGTGCAAGCGTCTCGGGCGGACCGACTACACCGCACCTGGCGCGCGATGCGGGCGTTCACCGACGCGCGCACTGCCGACACGCACAGACGAGATCTGGCTGACCGAGCACGCGCCGGTGTACACGCTCGGGCTCGCCGGTCGCCGCCGAGCACATGCTGCGCGCCAACGCGATTCCGGTGCTGAAGGTCGATCGCGGCGGACAGATCACTTATCACGGGCCCGGACAGCTGGTCGTCTACCTGCTGATCGACCTCAAGCGACTGCGCCTCGGCGTGCGAGCGCTGGTCGAGGCGCTCGAGAGCGCCGTGATAAAATTGCTCGATTCGCATGGGATCGAGGCGTACGGCCGGCGCGTGGCGCCGGGCGTCTACGTCAAGCGCGGCGGCCGCGAGGCCAAAGTCGCCGCGCTGGGTCTCAAGGTCCGCAATGGCTGCACCTACCACGGCCTCGCGCTCAATCTCGACATGGATCTCGCGCCCTTCGACGACATCGACCCCTGCGGTTATCGCGGACTCGCGGTGACGCAATTGCGCGACCTCGATGTGCAGGCATCACGCACCGATGATCGAAGATCGCCTGGTGGGCGACGTGATCCAAGCGATCGCCGAGCGTCGCTCGAAAAAGTCGATGAGCGATATCGTCTCACTGCCGCACGAAGCCGGCGCGCCTCCGTCGGCGTCGGCCGGGATCAAGCACAAGGGCGGCGCCAAGACCGCACGCATCCCCATCAAGGTCGTCGCCGCGGAGCGACTGCAGAAGCCCGTCGTGGATACGCGCGCGCGCGCCATCGTCGCCGCGCTTCTACGAGATCAAGCGCATCCTGCGCGAGCACAACCTGCACACGGTGTGCGAGGAGGCATCCTGCCCGAACATCGGCGAGTGCTTCGGCAAAGGCACGGCGACGTTCATGATCATGGGCGAGCTCTGCACGCGCCGCTGCCCGTTCTGCGACGTCGGACACGGACGCCCGCTGCCGCTCGATACCGAGGAGCCGCGGAACCTGGCCGAGACCATCGCGGCGTTGAAGCTCGCGTATGTCGTGATCACCAGCGTCGATCGCGACGACCTGCGCGATGGCGGCGCGCAGCATTTCGTCGATTGCATCCGTGCCGTGCGCGAGCATTCGCCGGCGACGCGGATCGAGGTGCTGGTTCCCGGATTTCCGCGGCCGCCTCGAGCGCGCGCTCGACGTTCTGAGCGCGTCGCCGCCGGACGTGATGAATCACAACCTCGAGACCGTGCCGCGCCTCTACAAGCAGGCCCGCCCGGGCGCGGATTATGCCAATTCGCTCGAGCTGCTGAGTCAATTCAAGTCGCAGGTTTCCCGAGATCCCGACCAAGTCGGGCCTGATGGTGGGTCTGGGGAGACCGACGACGAGATATTCGCCGTGATGCGCGACATGCGCGGGCACCGGATCGACATGCTTACCATCGGCCAGTATCTGCAGCCGAGCGTTTCACATCTGCCGGTGCTGCGCTACGTCCATCCCGACACCTTTGCTGCGTTCGAGCGGGAGGCGTATCGCCTCGGCTTCGCGCACGCCGCGGTCGGTGCGATGGTGCGCTCTTCCTACCATGCCGACCTGCAGGCGCACGGCGTGCTTGCTACGCCGATGCACGGTGCGACGGAAAGCTAGCGACGGCCGATCGCGCCAGGCGGTGCGGCATCGTTGGGCCACAGCAACCACATCCTCCCCGTCTGGTTCATCCGGCCCGCGTTTCGCCCTGCGTCGTCGCCCGAGCCCCAGAAGTAATCGGCACGCAAAGCCCCTCTGATCGCGCCACCGGTGTCCTGCGCCAGGACCAGCCGCTGCAAGCGCGCGTCGGAGAGAGGATAGGTCGTCGCCAGAAAGATGGGTGCACCCAGCGGCAGAAAGCGGGCGTCCACCGCGATGGCCCGGCCCGCGACAAGCGGTACGCCCAGCGCACCGATCGGTCCGTCGATGCCATGGACCGGATCGGCGGCGATTTCGCGAAAAGACATAGCTTGGATTTTCGGCGAGAAGCGAGGGCAGCGCTGTCCGGGTGCTGCCTCGCCCAGGCCTTGATGCCCTGCATCGATGCTTTATCGAGCGTCAACTCGCCCCGCTCGATCAGCACCCGCCCGATCGACCGGTAGGGATGCCCGTTCTGATCGGCGTAGCCGACGCGAACGCTGCTTCGATCGGCGAGCTCGATGCGGGCGGAGCCCTGGATTTGGACGAAGAACGCCTCGATCGGGTCGTCCAGCCATATGAGCTCTCTGCCCGACAGCCTGGCCTGCCCCGCGTCGATTTCCGAGCGCGACCAATACGGGACCACGCGCTTCCCGTCGAGGCGTCCGCGAACGCGCTCGGACTTGAGCTCGGGAAATATCTCGCCCAATTCGACCGTGAGCAGATCGTCCGGCGGCGCATACAGCGGATAACGATAACGATCGTTGCGCACGCGGCTGCCCTTCAACATCGGCTCGTAGTAGCCGGTCACGCGTCCGGCATCGATCCCGTCCGCGGTGGTGACCTCGTATGGAGTAAACTGCGCTTCGAAAAACGCGCGCGCGGCGGCATCATCGCGTATCGCGACTGCCGACGCGGCGGCGCATGCGCGGCGCCAGGTTGCCGCCGACTCGGGTCGCGCGATCAGCGCGCGGCAGCTTGCGGCAAACGAGGGCAAGGCGGCGGATGGAGTGTCATCGCTCCAGCCGGGCAGGGCTGAAAATGGAACCGCACGGAACAGGACGCTTGCCGGTTCCGCAGCTGGCGCGGCGCCGCCGGAACCTCCAGGCCGCGTCGGACCGGGGACCGTCGCGCATGACCCGACGAGCGTGCAAAGCGCGGCGACACTGGAAAGCATCGCGATGGCATGGATAATTCTCGAAGCACTGGTCGCGCTGTTGCTGGCGGTGTTCATCGTCTGGTTCACGATGGCTGGCAGGCGCAAGCCGCCGCCGAGCTTGCCGCGCAATTCGCCCCCATCAATTTCCCCACCGGCGGGCCATCGATCGACGACGAATCAGGCAAAGAGCCCCGGAAATAATGACCTGCTCGTCATGCACAAGACTGTCATCAGGGGCCGAAGGGACGCGCGTCGAATGCCGGCATGCCGATGACGCAATGGCGCAACGCTTGTATCGACACCGGAATCAATGAAGAACGCGCGGCACCGACAAGGTGAAGGGCGGAATCGGCGCGTCGAAGTGCCGTCCGTCCTCGGCCACCATCTGATAGGCGCCGCGCATGGTCCCGACGGCCGTCTCGAGATGCGTGCCGCTGCTGTATTCGAAGCTTTCGCCGGGCTTGAGCAGAGGCTGCTGTCCGACCACGCCCAGGCCCTTGACCTCGACGACCTTGTTGTTGGCGTCGGTGATGACCCAATGCCGGCTGATGAGTTGCGCGGGAACCGTGCCGGAGTTGGTGACCGTGATCGTGTACGCGAAGACGTACTGGTTTTCGACGGGTCCGACTGGTCCTCGACAAAGCTTGCCTTGGGTACGACGGTGATCTCGTATCTCTCGCTCTCGGCCACGATCAAGCCCTTCCCGGAATGACGGAGCAATTATAACGCGATGCGTACATACCAGATTGCGCCATCGATTCTATCCGCCGACTTCGCGCGCCTTGGCGACGAAGTCCGCGCGGTCATCGACGCCGGAGCCGACCTGATCCACTTCGACGTGATGGACAATCACTACGTGCCGAATCTGACCATCGGGCCGCTGGTGTGCCGGGCGTTGAAACCGCATGTCAGCGTGCCGATCGATGTTCATCTGATGGTCACGCCCGTCGACGCGCTTGCCACCGAGTTTGCCGAGGCCGGTGCTGCCGTCATCAGCTTCCATCCGGAGGCTTCCGCGCACGTCGATCGCACCATCGGGCTCATCCACGAGCACGGTTGCAAGGCCGGGCTGGCGATCAACCCGGCGACGCCGCTCGACTGCCTCGATCATGTGCTCGACAAGCTCGACGTCGTCCTGATCATGTCGGTGAATCCGGGCTTCGCGGGTCAGTCGTTCATCGACGAGGCATTGAACAAGCTCGCGCTCGCGCGCAAGCGCATCGACGCCATGGTCGCGCGCACGGGCCGGGAAATCCGGCTCGAGGTCGACGGCGGCGTCAAGGTCGACAACATCGGCGCCATTGCCCGAGCGGGTGCGGACAGGTTTGTCGCCGGCTCGGCGATCTTCGGCAGCGGCGATTACGCCAAGACCATTGCCGCGATGCGCGCAGCCATCGCTCGCGCCGAGTAGAGTCAAGGAAGGAGCGCCCGGGGCTTTCCGCGGACGTGAATCAATTCCGATCGCATCACGGCCCGGTGCAAAGCCGCGCAGGGTGATGGTATAGTTTCCTCGCGGCACGCACTGCCGCTTCTCGATCAGATGAGCTTCGACATTCTCCATCGCAACGGCCGGGCCTGGCGCCACGGCGACGACTGGCGCTGGCCGCGCCTATCGTGATCCGCTTATAGCGCGTCGCGCGCGTCACTAGCGACGCCTGCATTGACGTTGCGTTGGTTCAGAGAATCGTTGGAGCATCATGACCGAAGCCGAATTCCGCGCTCTTGCTGCGCAGGGGTATAACCGCATCCCGCTCGTTCTCGAGGCGTTTGCGGACCTCGATACCCCCTCTCGCTCTATCTCAAGCTCGCCAACCAGCGCTACACGCTACCTGCTCGAGTCGGTGGTCGGCGGCGAACGCTTCGGCCGTTACTCATTCATCGGCTTGCCGGCGAAGCTTCGCATACGCTCGCGCGGGCGGCAGATCGAAGTGGAGGATCGCGGCGGCATAATCGAGCGTCACGAAGGCGACCCGCTGGCGTTCATCGGGGAATTCCTGCGCCGATACCGCGCCGCTCCCCGGCCCGGCCTGCCGCGTTTCTGCGGCGGTCTCGCCGGCTATTTCGGCTACGACACGGTTCGTCATGTCGAGACCAAGCTCGCCGCGACCGCGCCGCCGCCGATCGCGGAGCTCGCGGACATCCGGACATCCTGCTCTTGCTGACCGAGGAGCTCGCGGTCGTCGACAATCTGTCGGGCAAGATCTCGCTCATCGTGTACGCGGACCCGGCCGAGCCCAACGCCTACTGGGCCGCGCACGATCGGTTGCAGGAGCTCCGGCGGAAGCTCCGGCAACCGGCGACGATTCCCTATCAGACCGCGTCCGAAGTCACCGTCGCGGAAAGCGAGTTCGGGCGCGCAGGGCTATCAGGCGGCGGTGGCACGCTCGCGCGAGTACATCGCGGCGGGCGACATCATGCAGGTCGTCATTTCGCAACGCATGCGGCGGCCGTTTACCGCGCCGCCCTTATCGCTGTATCGGGCGCTGCGCTCGCTCAATCCGTCGCCTTACATGTTCTATTACGATTTCGGCGACTTCCATCTGGTCGGCGCTTCGCCCGAAATACTGGTGCGCAAGGAAGGCTCGAACATCACCCTGCGGCCGATCGCCGGCACCCGACCTCGCGCCGCGACCCGCGAGGCTGACGACGCGCTCGCGACCGAGCTTCTGAATGATCCCAAGGAAATTGCCGAGCACGTCATGCTGCTCGACCTCGGGCGCAACGACGTCGGCCGCGTTGCCCAGACCGGCTCGGTGCGGGTGACCGAGCGCATGATGATCGAGCGCTATTCGCACGTGATGCACATCGTTTCCAACGTCGAAGGCCGGCTCAAGCCCGGCCTCACCAGCATCGACGTTCTGCGCGCGGCGTTCCCGGCGGGCACGGTGAGCGGCGCGCCCAAGGTCCGCGCCATGGAGATCATCGACGAGCTCGAGCCGTCCCGCCGCGGCATTTATTCCGGCGCGGTGGGCTACATCAGCTTTCAGGACGACATGGACACCTGCATTGCGCTGCGCAGCGCGGTGGTGAAGGATGGAATGCTGTACGCACAGGCCGGAGGCGGCATCGTCCACGACTCCTCTCCCGAGGGCGAATGGCAGGAGACGCTCAACAAGCTGCGCGCGCTGCAGCGCGCCGCGGACATGGTCCAGCTCGGCCTCGATGCGGAAGGCTAGAAGCATGGTGCTCCTGATCGACAACTACGATTCGTTCACCTACAACCTGGCGCAATACCTCGGCGAGCTGGGCGCCGACGTGCACGTGCATCGCAACGACGCGATCAGCCTGGAGCAGATCGGTGCCTGGCGGCCGGAGAAGATCGTGATCTCGCCGGGGCCTTGCACGCCCAACGAAGCCGGCATCTCGGTGTCACTGGTGCAGCGCTTCGCGGGCGAGATTCCCATCCTCGGCGTATGCCTCGGACACCAGGCCATCGGCCAGGCGTTCGGCAGGCGCATCGTCCGCGCGGGCCGCGTGATGCACGGCAAGCTCTCTTCCATCGCCCATCGAGGCGAGGGCGTATTCGAAGGCCTGGCCAGTCCGTTTACCGCGACCCGCTATCATTCGTTGGTGATCGAACGTGGCAGCATCCCCGATTGCCTGGAGATCACGGCGGAAAGCGACGACGGCGAGATCATGGGGGTGCGTCATCGTGCGTTTGCGGTCCAGGGCGTTCAGTTTCACCCGGAAGCGATATTGACCGAGCACGGTCACGCGTTGTTGTCGAACTTCCTGAAAATTCCGCAATAGCAACTTAGGAACGACCATGCCGATCGAGATCAGGACGCGCTCCAGCGCACCATCGAGCACCGCGAGATCTTTCACGACGAAATGCTCTCGCTGATGCGCAAGATCATGAACGGCGAGGCGTCGCCGGTGATGATTGCGGCCCTTACCGTGGGCTTGAGGGTAAAAGGAAACCGTCGGCGAGATCGCCGCCGCGGCGCAGGTCATGCGCGAATTCGCGACCAAGGTCGAAGTGCCCGACCGGGACAATCTGCTGGACATCGTCGGCACCGGCGGTGACGCGGCGCACACCTTCAACATCTCCACCGCGGCGATGTTTGTCGCCGCAGCGGCCGGGGCGCGGATCGCCAAGCACGGCGGGCGCTCGGTGTCGTCGAAGTCGGGAAGCGCCGACGTACTCGAGGCGCTGGGTGCCGAGATCATGCTCAAGCCGGCGCAAGTTGCGGCATGCATAGCCGAGACGGGCATCGGCTTCATGTTCGCGCCGAGTCATCACAGCGCGATGAAGCATGCGGCGCCGGTGCGCAAGGAGCTCGGGATCAGGACGATCTTCAATATCCTCGGACCGCTGACCAATCCTGCCGGCGCGCCGAATCAGCTGCTGGGCGTGTTTCACCCGGACCTGGTCGGCATCCTGGTGCGCGTCCTGCAGCGGCTGGAAAGCAAGCATGTGCTGGTCGTCTACGGCAAAGACGGCATGGACGAAGTCTCGCTCGGCGCCGCGACGCTCGTCGGCGAGCTCAAGGATGGGCAGATACGCGAGTACGAAATCCATCCCGAGGATTTCGGGCTCAGGATGATCTCCAATCGCGGCCTCAAGGTTGCCGATGCGGTGGAATCCAAGGCGATGCTGCTCGAGGCGCTCGCCAATATCGAGGGCACACCGCGAGAGATCGTCATCCTCAACGCCGGCGTCGCGCTCTACGCCGCGAACGTTGCCGGCTCGATCCCTGAAGGCATCGAACGCGCCCGCGCAGCCGTCACATCGGGTGCCGCGCAGCAGAAGCTCGAGCAGTTCATTGCCGTAACCCGGAAGCTGGCGGGCTCGGCGCCTTGAACGTGACTTCGCAGCCTGACCCGCGCGCGAGCGCCGACGGCCTCATCTTTCGCGTCGCCACCACCGCCGATCTCCCGCAGCTCGCTTCGTGGAATCAGCAGCTGATCGAAGACGAGGGCCACGACAATACGATGAGCCTCGAAGAGCTTGCGGCGCGCATGCGCACCTGGCTGACGACGGAATATCAGGCGCTGGTTTTCGAGGACCCAACAACAACGCCGACGCCCGCGGCGTATGCGCTTGTTTCGCCGCACGCCGGAATGGATACACCTGCGCCAGTTTTTCGTGAGGCGGGACCGGCGCCGGCGCGGCATAGGAGCGCGCGCGCGTCGCGCTGCTCCGAGCGGACGTATTCCCGCCGGACAAACCGGTTATCGTCGAGGCGATGGCGTGGAACCACGCCGCGCTTTCGTTCTGGCGATCCGTGGGATTCGCGGACCGCTACGTCGGGCTGGAGTCGCGTCCCGAGAAGTCCACGCGCGGTCCGTCGCCGTGACCACCCGCGACATCCTCACCCGGATTCTTACCACCAAGGCCAAGGAGCTTGCCGCGGCGAAGGCAGCGATCCCCTTGAGCGAGATGCGCGTGCGCTCGGAATCGTCGCCCAAGCCTCGCGATTTCGCCGGCGCGCTTCGCGCCAAGATCGCCGCCGGGCGCTCCGCCGTGATCGCGGAGATCAAGAAGGCGAGCCCGAGCAAGGGCGTGCTGCGACCGATCTTCGATCCGGCCGCGATCGCCGGACGTTACGAAGCCGGGGAGCTGCGTGCCTCTCGGTGTTGACCGATCGCGATTATTTCCAGGGACGGCCGGAGGACCTAGGCGCAGCACGCGCGGCTTGTTCGCTGCCGGCCTTGCGCAAGGATTTTCTGATCGACGAGTACCAGGTGCTGGAGTCGAGAGTGCTGGGCGCCGATTGCATTTTGTTGATCGCTGCCGCGCTCGATGACGCGCGACTGGCCGCCTCGAGGCTTCCGCGGGCGAGCTCCGGCATGAGCGTCCTGGTCGAAGTCCACGATGGATCCGAGCTGGACCGGGCGCTCAAGCTTGCGACGCCCCTGATCGGAATCAACAATCGAAACCTGCGCACGTTCGACGTCCCGCTCACGACGACGCTCGACCTGCTGCCGCGTATCCCACCTGACCGCCTGGTGGTCACCGAGAGCGGCATCCTCGCTCCGGCGGACGTCGCCCGTATGCGCGCTCGCGGGGTACACGCGTTTCTGGTCGGCGAGGCATTCATGCGCGCAGCGGACCCGGGTGCCGCGCTGGCCACGCTCTTCGCATGAGGGCCTGACCGCGGCACCTTTGCTATCATTCAGCGCCGGGCTCGGATGGCATCGAGGCCGCCCGAGCATCCCGGCGGACAAGTCCATCAACCGCGCGTCCCGTCAAAGGTCCCTAGTGTCGGCGATCGCTGTCGAGAACGTCAGCAAGCACTGGACCACCGCAAGCGGGCAGGTTCGCGCCGTCGACGGCATTTCCTTCGCGCTCGAGCCGGGAACACTCAATGTGCTTCTCGGCCCTTCGGGCTGCGGCAAGTCGACCACGCTGCGGCTGATCGCCGGGCTCGACCACGCTGACACTGGCAGGATATGGATCGACGGCCGCGACGTGACCCATCTGCCGCCGGCGCGGCGCAGGATTTCGATGGTGTTCCAGTCCTACGCGCTGTTTCCGCACTTGAGCGTGTTGGAAAACATCGTCTTCGGGCTGCGCGTGCGCAAGACCGGGAACGCCGACCGGGACCGGCGCCTGAAACGCGTCTCGGACCTTCTGGGATTGTCGGCGCTGCTCGATCGAAAGCCGGGACAGCTCTCGGGCGGCCAGCAACAGCGGGTCGCGCTCGGTCGCGCGCTCATCGCCGAAGCGCCGGTGTGCCTTATGGACGAGCCTTTGTCGAACCTCGACGCGCAATTGCGCCAGGAAATGCGCCTCGAAATTCGCAATCTGCAGCGGCAGCTCGGCATCACCATGGTCTACGTGACGCACGATCAGGTCGAAGCCATGTCGATGGCCGACCGCGTCATCCTGTTGTCCGGCGGCCGGATCGAGCAGAACGGCGCGCCGGTCGACCTCTACGAAACGCCCGCCAATACCTTTGTGGCACGCTTTATCGGCACGCCGCCGATGAATCTGCTTCGATTGGATAAGGCCGGCGGCGAAGCGGTCGTCGCCGGCACCGACGGTCCCGGCGTTGCTCCGATCGAATGGGCCGGCGGAATGCTCGGCGTTCGTCCCGAGCATGTGCGCGCTGGCGCGCGACGGCGCGTTTAGCGCGCGGGTCGAGAGCGTCGAATACCTGGGCGCCGACTCGATTCTGCTCTGCCGCATCGGCGATCAGCTCCTGACCGCGCGCGTTGCGGGCCGCGTCGGCGTGTCCGGCGGCGATTCCACGCACCTGAGCTGGGCGCGCGGGGCCAGCCATTTCTTCGACGCCACAACCGGGATCCGGCTCGCGACAGAACCGAGCCATCAAGGCGCAACCATGTTTGCCTAGTTTTGAACGTTGTTCTCACGAGGAGGAAGCATCATGAAACGCAGCACGCTCTGGGGCTGGTTCATCGCCGTTGCCGCCGCCGCGCTCTCGGGCGCGACGCTCGCGCAGGCACCGGTCGAGATTTCATTTTATTACCCGGTCGCCGTCGGCGGACCCATTACCAAGCTGATCGACAACTTCGCCGCCGATTTCGAAAAAGAGAATCCGGGAATCAAGGTCAAGCCGATCTATTCCGGCAGCTACCAGGAGTCGATCACCAAGGCGCTCACCGCGGTCAAGAGCAACGACGCGCCGACGACTTCGGTGCTTCTATCCACCGACATGTACACCTTGATCGACGAGGAGGCGATCGTTCCTTTCGATCCCCTGATCAAGACGCCGGAAGACCAGGCCTGGCTCAAAGGCTTTTATCCCGCGTTCATGGAGAACAGCCAGACCGGCGGCAAGACCTGGGGCATTCCGTTCCAGCGCTCGACCATCGTCCTCTACTACAACAAGGAAATGTTCAAGGACGCGGGACTCGACCCCAACAAAGCGCCGGCGACATGGAAGGAAATGGCGGAGTACGCACAAAAGCTCACCAAGCGCGACGCATCCGGCAAGGTCACGCAATGGGGCGTGCAAATTCCCGCATCGGGATTTCCGTATTGGCTGTTCCAGGGGCTCACCACCGAGAACGACGTCCAGTTGATGAACTCCGCCGGAACCGAGACCTACTACGACAAGCCCGCGGTCATCGAGGCCCTGCAATACTGGATGGATCTGACCACCAAGTACAAGGTGCACCCCGAGGGAATCGTCGAGTGGGGTACCACGCCGAAGGATTTCTTCGAGCGCAAGGTCGCGATGATATGGACCACGACCGGTAACCTCACCAACATCAAGAACAACGCCAAGTTCGACTTCGGTGTCGCGATGCTGCCGGCGAACAAGCGCCGCGGCAGTCCGACAGGTGGCGGCAACTTCTATCTCTTCAAGCAGGCCAAGCCGGAGCAGCAGGCCGCGGCGTTCAAGTTCATCAAGTGGATCACCTCGCCGGCGCGCGCCGCGCAATGGGGTATCGACACCGGCTACGTTGCGGTGCGTCCAGACGCATGGGAAACGCCGGTGATGAAAAAATACGTGGCCGACTTTCCGCCCGCCGCGGTCGCACGCGACCAGCTGCAGTATGCCGTGGCCGAATTGTCGACCCACGACAATCAGCGCGTGACCAAGGCGCTCAACGATGGCTTGCAAGCCGGGCTGACCGGCACCAAGAGCGCCGAGCAGGCGATGAAGGATGCGCAGCGTGAGGCCGAGCGCCTGCTTCGGCCGTATCGCAAGTGATAGTGGAGAGGGCGGCGCGTAGGTGACTCGTTCCGCGCAGTGGCTCTACGGCTGGCTGCTTCTGCTGCCCGCCGCGGTGTTGCTCGCCCTCTTTACCCACTACCCGGCGATCGCCACGCTTTGGCACAGCTTTCGCTCGACGCCCAAAGGGTCGCGGGCGTCGACCTTTGTCGGCGTCGACAACTACGCTCAGCTTTTCGAAGACCCTATCTTCTGGCAATCGCTGACCAACAACCTGTGGTTCGCGCTGGGCACGATTCCGCTGTCGATCGCGCTGGCGCTCTTGATGGCCGTCTGGGTCAACGGAAAGATCGCCGGCCGCGGCTTGTTGAGGCTCGCCTACTTCACGCCCACGGTGTTGCCGATGATCGCGGTGGCCAATATCTGGCTCTTTTTCTACACGCCGGAATATGGCCTCCTCGAGCAGATGACCGGCGCCTTCGGTATGCCTGCGCACAATTGGCTCGGCAGCAAGAACAGCGCGCTGGCTGCCCTGATGGTAGTCACGGTCTGGAAGGAGGCCGGGTTTTCATGATTTTCTACCTGGCCGCGCTGCGGCAGATGTCGCCGCAGCTCGCCGAGGCCGCGGCGATCGAAGGCGCCTCGCGCGCCTATTTTTCCGGCGCGTGACGCTGCCCTTGTTGATGCCGACGACCTTGTTCGTGCTCGTCAACGCGGTCATCAATGCTTTCCGGCTGGTCGATCATGTCGTGGTCATGACCCGCGGCGGTCCCGACAACGCCACCGAACTGCTGCTCTACTACATTTACGAAATCGGCTTCCGCTTCTGGGATTCGGCGTATGCCGCGGCGCTGACTCATGGTGTTGCTGCTGATCCTGGGCGTGGTCGCGCTGCTTCAGTTCTGGTTTCTGGAGCGGAAGGTGCATTACCAATGAGCGTTGCCCATTCGTCGCCTGCGGTCCATGTAGGCCGCGGTCTGGAAACAGCCGGTGCGTGGCTACTCGGCGCGCTGTGGATCCTGCCGCTGGCCTACGCGATATGGACCGCGTTCCATCCGGGCGAGTACTCGACGCATTTTGTCCCGACCGCCCCGCTGACGCTCGACAACTTCGCCCGCGCGTGGGCCGCGGCGCCGTTCGCGCGCTATTTTCTCAACACCGTCCTGCTGTGCGCGATGATACTGGCGGCGCAGCTCGTCCTATGCACGCTGGCTGGATACGCGTTCGCTCGGTTCGAGTTTCCCGGCCGCAACCTGCTCTTCGCGCTGGTTCTGCTGCAGCTGATGGTGATGCCCGACGTGCTGATCGTCGAGAATTACCGCACCATGGGCGCGCTGGGCCTGCGCGATACTATCGTCGCCATCGGCTTGCCGTACATGGCGAGCGCCTTCGGCATCTTTCTCCTGCGACAGACATTCAAGACCGTGCCCAAGGAGCTCGACGAGGCGGCGCGGGTCGAAGGCTGCTCGCCGCTGCAGGTGCTCTGGAAGGTCTACGTTCCGCTGGCGCGCCCGGTCTATCTGGCCTATGCGCTGGTCAGCGTCAGCTTTCACTGGAACAACTTTCTCTGGCCGTTGATTATTACCAACTCGGTCGAATCGCGCCCGCTGACCGTGGGCCTGCAGGTATTCTCGGCCACCGATCAGGGTATCGACTGGTCGATCATTACCGCGGCCACTTTGCTGACCAGCGCGCCGCTGCTGATCGCGTTCCTGCTTTTCCAGAGACAATTCGTGCAATCGTTCATGCGCGCGGGGATCAAGTGAAGCTCATCACCTGGAACGTCCAATGGTGCCGCGGCGTCGACGGCGAAGTCGATCCGGCCCGCATCGTGGGGCATGCGAAGGCGATTGCCGACTTCGACGTCCTCTGTCTGCAGGAGATCGCCAACAACTATCCCGACCCGCGGCTTGCAGGCAGTCGCGGCGAAAATCAGTTCGCCGAGCTCGCGCGGCTCCTTCCCGGCTATGTGCCGGTGCCGGGCGTGGCGGTCGACGTGCCCGGGGACAACGGCGGCCGCCGGCATTTCGGTAACATGGTGCTGTCGCGCCTTCCCGTCGGCCAGGTCTTCCGTCATCTGCTCCCGTATCCTGTGGAAGCCGGCGTCAACGGGATGCCGCGGATTGCGCTGGAAGCGGTTGTATCGACCGAGCTTCGGAGCGGTGCGTGTCATCACCACGCATCTCGAGTATTACGGCATCAAAAAACGCGCCGCCCAGGTCGATGCGTTGCGCAGGATCTATTCCGAAGGCAGCGGCCACGCCCGTCTCGGCAGCATAGTCGATACCACCGGTGGGCCTTTTCACACCCTGATGCGTCCGACTGGCACCATCATCACCGGCGACTTCAACCTCGAGCCCGAGGATGTTCTGCATGCGCGGATGTGCGTAGCGTTTGGCGATGGCACGCCTCCGCTCGTCGATGCGTGGCAGGCGGCGCAGCCCGGCCGGCTACACCCGGCGACCTTCAAGATCTACGAGAAGGAGCAGCCCGGCGAGCCGGAGCTGCATTGCGATTTCATCTTCGTGTCGGCCGACCTCGTGCCGCGGATCCGGCAAGTACGCGTCGATCAAAAACGCAGGCGTCCGATCACCAGCCGGTGTTGATCGAGATCGCCTAGTTTGGACGGGCCGGCGGGCCGGCGTAAAATGCCAGGTTGCCGCCGCGCCTGATGACACCCGGTTCGCCGGCCACTTCGGCGCCGGGCTCGCCGCTCATTGACCGCCTCTCTACCATTCAACGGTGAACGCTACACCCCGAGGCCGGGGGTGCGAACCTTCATGGGTGTCGCGGCGGAAGCATCGGATGACGACGATCGACGTCATCGTCCCGGTTTACCGCGGTGTCGAGGCGACGCAGCGTTGCATCGACAGCGTATTGTCCACTGCATCGTCCACCGCATCGTCCATCAAGCAGCGGACGGCGTTCGAACTGATCGTCGTCAGCGACGCCTGCCCGGAACCCGAGCTTGTTCGTTGGCTGCGGGAACACGCTGAGCGCTCGCGGCTGACTTTGATCGAGCAACCACAGCGCCAGGGTTTTGCTGCGGCAGTCAACCGCGCGATCGCGCTTCATCCCGAACGCGACGTCGTCATACTTCACAGCGACGCCGAGGTCGCCAACGACTGGCTCGATCGGCTCGTCGCTCCCGCTTCCGCGGCGCGCGACATCGGCACCGTCGTTCCATTCACCAACTACGGCGGCATCGCAGCTTACCCGCGCACGGGTGTCAAGAACGCGATGCCGGCAGGGCAAACGCTCTGCTCGATGGATCTCCTGTTCCGCAGTGCCAATGCGGGCTCTTCGGTAACGACGCCGCTTGGGCTAGGGCCGTGCGTGTTCTTTCGCCGCGCGTGTCTCGACGCGGTGGGGACGTTCGACGGCGGTCCTCTGGGCGGCGATTACGGCGTCGAGCAGGATTTTTGCCTGCGCGCCTCCGGCGCCGGATTCCGGCACGTGCTCGCCGCCGATGTCTACGTATGGCACCGGGGCGCGACTGCATTCGGATCCGCCGAAGCGCAAGACCTGGCGGCGCGCGCCGAGAAGGCGTTGGACAAGCTCTATCCGCATTATCCGACGCAACGCGCGGAGTTTGCCGCGCGCGATCCGGCACGGACCTTCCAGCGTCGTGTGGATCTTCTGCGACTGGCGGAGTCTCCGCGACAACTTTTGCTTTTCATCGTCCACGGATGGGGCGGGGGCGTTCGTCGACACGTCGATGATCTGATCGAGATGGTGAGCGAGCGGTGCAACGTGCTTTTGCTGCAGCCGGGCGCGGGCGACACGGTGAAGCTGTCATGGCCCGGCGAGGGAGAGGGTTTCGCCGCCTATTTCACCTTGCCCGCGGAGTTGCCTGCGCTGGTCTCGCTGCTGCGCGGCCTCGGGCTCACGCGCATGCATTTTCATCACGTGCACGGAATGCCGCGCGCGGTGCTGGACCTTCCCGGCGGAGTAGGCGTGCCGTATGACTGCACGCTGCACGACTATTACGCGATCTGCCCGCAATATCACCTCAATGCCGAGGACGGGCGCTATTGCGGCGAGCCTGACGCGCTCGGCTGCGCCGCGTGTCTGGCACAGCGGCCGGGGCAGTGGGGAATGGACATCACCGCGTGGCGCGGCGCGCTGGGCCAACTGCTGCGCGGTGCCGACCGCGTGCTTGCACCCTCCCGCGACGTCGCGCAGCGCATCGCGCGCTATTTCCCCGATGTCGAGGCATTGGTGATGCCTCATCCCGAAGCGGCGTTCATCGAACCGGGCAGGATTACCCGGGTAGCGACTCTTGGCAACCTTTCACCGGAAAAAGGCCTTCGAGTCGTCGCCGCCTGTGCCACCGATGCGCGCGCGCGCCGCCTGCCCTTGTCATTTCGTGTTCTCGGCACGACCACCGAGGCATTGCCGCAGTGGCCCGACGCACCATTGTCCATCCACGGTCAATATGCGGACGAAGAGCTGGCGACGCTCATCGCCGCTGAACGTCCCGACGTGATCTGGTTTCCAGCGCAGATACCGGAGACTTACTCGTACACGCTTTCGGCCGCGCTCGCCGCCGGTACCGCCATCGTGTTTTCCGCGCTGGGTGCGCTTCCCGAACGCGCGTCGGGCCACCCGCGCGCGGTGGCCGTGCGCTGGGACGCGACGGCGGCCGAATGGAACGAGGCCTTGCTCAAGGCGGGCACGCTCGGCTCGAGCGCGCGTACACCGCTTCCCCGAATCGCGATCACGTGACAGACCAAGAGCGTTATCTGGCGATCTATCTTGCGCCTTTGTCGGCGTTGCCCCGCACCCGCGCGGCTGCTGTGGAGCTGCCGCCGCTCGACGCGCGACACTGGTATCTCGCCGCGGATCCCGTCGCGGACCCGCAGATGTCGATGCCGCAACTTTATGATGCCGGGGTCGAACGCGGACACGGCGAAGCGCGGGCCGAGCTCAAGCGACGCATTGCGGTGGTCGATGCCGAGCTCGAGCAATTTCGGGCCACACGTGACCCCGCGCAACTCGATCGAGAGGTACTTACGGCGCAGCTTCTCACGGCGCTGAGAGAGCAGATTGCCACCCAGCTGCACGTCGGCAGAGTCGAGACGCAGCTCACCGCGACGCAGGCACGAATCAAGGAGCTGGAGACGAGCACCGTCTGGCGCGCGAGCGCACCACTTCGGCGCAGCGTCCATCGCGCCAAGATCGCGCTCGCACGCCTGCGTGCACGCTGGGTGTCGGTTCAACAGGCGCCTCGTTATGCCGGGACCGCCTTGTCCATACTCCGCGATGAGGGCGCCGCCGCGCTGGCGCGAAGGGTCGCGCGCAGGCTCACACGCTCTCGCCGATTCGTTCCTTCGACTGGCCAAGCGTTCGCGCAGGCGTCGGAAATCGCGCCGCTGGCGTTCGTGCCATGCCCGAATCCCCGCGTCAGCATCATCATCCCGGTCCACGGGAATCCGCTTTTCACCTACACCTGCCTGGCAAGCGTGCACGCCAACACACAGAAAGGAATTTATGAAATCGTGATTCTCGACGACGCCTCGCCGGAACCGGCGCAGGCGGCACTTTCCGCCGTCAGCGGTGTGCGCTTCGTGCGCAATGACACCAACCTCGGTTTTGTCGGCAGCTGCAATCGCGCCGCCGGGGTTTCGCACGGCGATATCCTCGTCTTCCTCAACAACGACACGATCGTCACCGCGGGTTGGCTCGATGCGTTGCTGGCGATCTTCGAGCGCCATCCGGACGCAGGGCTGGTCGGCGCCAAGCTCGTCTATCCGGACGGCAGGCTGCAGGAGGCCGGAGGCGTTGTCTGGCGCGATGGCTCGGCGTGGAACTACGGTCGCAATGACGATCCCGACAAACCCGAATACAACTACGTGCGCGAGGTGGACTACTGTTCGGGTGCGTGTCTTGCGATCCCGGCGCAGTTGTTTGCGCAACTGGGTGGGTTCGATCAGCGCTTCGCGCCGGCCTATTACGAGGACGTCGATCTCGCATTCGCGGTGCGCGCCGCGGGGCGCAAGGTCCTGTTACCAGCCGAGCGCCGTGATCGCTCATTTCGAAGGCGCGACATCGGGCACCGACGTGACGACAGGCGTGAAGCGTCACCAGACCGTGAATCAAAGCACGTTTGCGACCAAGTGGGCGCACGCGCTTGCCTCGCACCGGCCCAACGGCGAAGCGCCCGAGCTCGAGCGCGACCGCTGGGCCAAGCGCCGTGTGCTGGTGATCGACGCCTGCATGCTGACGCCCGACCGGGACGCGGGGTCGATGAGGATGCAGCAGGTCATGGAAATTCTGGTGAAGCCTGGGCTGCAAGGTCACCTTCGCGCCCGACAATCTCGAGTACCGCCAGCCCTACGTGATGGCAGCTGCAGCAGCTGGGCGTCGAGGTGCAATTCCACCCTTACGCGCGCTCGATATCGATGCTGCTCGGAACGCGGGGCGGGGAGTTCGATATCGTGATCCTGTCGCGGCACTACATCGCGGCGAAGCACATCGATGCGGTTCGGGCTTTCGCGCCGCACGCGCTGGTAGTGTTCGACACGGTCGACCTGCATTTTCTGCGCGAGGAGCGTTTGGCCGAGCTCACTGCGATCCCGACGGCGAAGCGTAGTGCGGAGGCCAAGCGCAACGAAGAGCTGGCATTGATACGCAAGGCCGACTTGACGCTGGTCGTGAGCCCGTTCGAGAAGGAGCTGCTCGGAAAGTCTCGAGCCGGGCGCGCAGGTGATGCTCCTTTCGACCATACACGAGCCGCTGGGCGGCGATAAGCCTTTGCCGATCGCGAGGGACTGCTGTTCATCGGTGGTTTTCGACATCCGCCGAATACCGACGCGATCCTTTGGTACGGCATCGAAATCCTGCCGCGCGTTGCGCGAACGCCTTCCCGGCGTGAAAACGTATGTCGTGGGGATGGACCTGCCCGCGACCATCAAAGCGCTGGCCGCCGAGGATCTCGTGATCGCCGGCTACGTGCCCGACCTGACGCCCTATCTCACCGGCTGCCGGCTCTCGGTCTCGCCGCTGCGCTACGGCGCCGGGGTCAAGGGCAAGGTCAGTCATGCGATGAGCTACGGCCTGCCTGTCGTCGCCACCACGCCATCCATCGAAGGCATGCAACTGACTCCCGGCGTCGACGTGCTGGTCGGTGACGATCCGGAAAGCTTTGCCGGCGCCGTAGCGCGCGCCTATCGCGATCAGGAGCTGTGGAACACGCTATCCGAGGGCGGGCGCGAGAACATCCGCAAGCATTTCTCGCGCGACCTCGCGCGGAGCGCGGTCAGCAGGCCTCATCGCGCTGTCGCGCGACCCCAATCGCCGCTGACGACAGCCTGTAATGCCGCGGCGTCAGCGCCGCTCGAACAATAGGTCCCAGACAGCGTGACCGAGCTTCATGCCGCGGCGTTCGAACTTCGTGAGCGGACGATACTCAGGTCGCGGCGAAAACCCCGGACCGTGTTGGCGAGCAGCGGCTCGGCGCGCAGGGTTTCCAGAATCTCGACGGCGTAATCCTCCCAGTCGGTGGCTACGTGCAGATAGCCCCGGGACTCCAGCCGTTCGGCGAGTGCGTGCACGAACGCGCCTTGAAGGAGCCGCCGCTTGTGATGCCTCTTCTTGGGCCAGGGATCGGGAAAGAAAACGTGCGCACCCGCCAGCGTGCCCGGCGCGATCATGTATTCGACGACCTCGACTGCGTCGTGCTGGATGATGCGGACATTGGTAAGCTCTTTCCTGCTCGATCAGCTTGAGCAGGCTTCCGACGCCTGGACTGTGCACTTCGATGGCAAGAAAATCGTCGCCGGGCCGCGCCTTGCGCAATCGCCGCCGTCGTCTCGCCCATGCCGAAGCCAATTTCCAGGATCTTCGGGCTCGTCCGGCCGAAAACACGAGTGAGGTCCAGCGGGGCGGCAGCGAAGGCAATTCCGAAGCGCGGAAGCAGCGACTCGTACGCGCGCTGCTGCGCCGGCGAGAATCGCCCCTGACGCAGCACGAAGCTTCGAATCGGGCGATGGCGACAAGTCGTTGCCGGACCGTTAACCGCCATCACTTGGGCGCGACGCGCTTCCACACCGGATCGATGAGCCTGCGCTCGACCATGGCGGCTTTGTCGGCGCCGGCGGGCGTGTACTCGATCGCCAGCGTGTTCGAATCCTTCCATGTCGCCACTACATCCGACCAGGGCTCGGCCGGCGTCCACACGAGCTCCTTCACCAGCGACTCCGGGCGATACGCGCCACACCGCGATTTCGTTGACGCAGCGGCTCGGACATACGTCGGCGGTGACGAAGCGAAGGCGGTCCGGCGAGAGCTGCGGCTCCGCAGGAAGATCGAAGCGAAGGTTGGTCGTTCGCCTCAGGACGATGAAGCTGGTCGACTCTCCCGCCGTCGAATAAAGAACCACCGCGTTGATCGGGTCGAGATAATCCCAAAGACTGTACGAGCGGCCGTTGACCGGATCGTCGCTGTCGGTGAATGTCGCGGTGCCCGAACGGGTAGAGCGAAACCAGGAGCGCGTTACCGTCGCGGCGGGCAAGATTGGGTAAGCGCTTCAGTTGCACTTCTTCGATCAGGCGCCCGCAGTGGGCGGGGTCCTCGGCGTTGCCGCACAGGCTGACGATTTCCTGTCGCGCCAGCGGCGCGGCGCCGAGCGTGAGCGAAATCCAGCTCACTGCCGCGGCAAGAGCGCACGAACGCAGCATCGGCGATTGTCGGAGTGGAGCGGTGCGATCAGCCGCCAAATCAGCCGCTAAGTCAGCCGCTCTTTAGCCAATGAGGTTGCCAGTCGGCGAGCTCGGGCTGCGCAGCGTAAGACTTGCGCGGCATGCGCCCGGCCAGGAAGGCCTCGCGGCCCGCTTCGACCGCTTTCTTCATCGCGCCCGCCATCAGCACGGGTCCTCTGCGCCGGCGCGATCGCGGTGTTCATCAGCACGCCGGCGCAGCCCAGCTCCATCGCGATCGCCGCGTCCGACGCGGTGCCCACGCCGGCATCGACCAGCACCGGCACCTTCGCCTGCTCGATGATGAGCTTGAGGTTCCACGGATTGAGAATGCCCATGCCCGAGCCGATCAGCGACGCGAGCGGCATGATCGCGACGCAGCCGATGTGCTTCGAGCTCGCGCGCGATGATCGGATCGTCGGAGGTGTAGCACCATGACCTCGAAGCCGTCGCCTGACGAGCGTCTCCGCGGCGCGTGAGCGTTTCGCGCACGTTCGGAAAGAGCGTCTGCGGGTCGCCCAGCACTTCGAGCTTCACCAGCGTGTGGCCGTCGAGCAGCTCGCGCGCGAGCTTGCAGCGTGCGCACGGCGTCGTCGGCGCGTGTAGCAGCCCGCGGTGTTCGGCAGATAGCGTGAACTGCGACGGCGGCAGCACGATCGAGCAGCGACGGCTCGCTCGCGTTCTGGCCGATGTTGGTGCGACGGATCGCGACCGTGACGATCTCGCGCGCCGGAGGCGTCGATCGCCGCGCGCGCGTCTGCTTCGAAGTCCTTGTACTTCCCGGTGCCGACCAGCAGGCGTGAACGATAGGCGCGACCGGCGATGACCAGCGGGTCATGGTGGATGACCTGCGGGTCGTTATCGCGCGTCAGCGCAACGGTGTCGTTGGGAGCATTCGTATGCGTGGCGATCGCTAGCCGCCGCCAACCGCGGCAACGACCTCGATTTTATCCCCATCGACGAGGACGGTCGCCGCATGCTGGCTCCCGGGGACGATCTCCCCGTTGCGCTCGATGGCGATGCGCTTTGCCTTCGAGGGAAAGATCGCGGACGAGTTCGGAAACCCGCTGCGAGGGTGCCGGCAAATGTAGGCGGCGCCGTTTACCGTAATGGAGGTCATGGCGATGGATCGACGAAGCGGGCGCTTACTGTCCGTAATGGCGCATCATAACGCGCAGGAAGCGGATCTGCCGCTCGAACTGTTTGCACGCCTCGCAGAAGATCAGGTGCAGCCGTACGCAGCAAGCGCTGGCCGAGCGGCACGTGCCCTTCCTGGATTTGCGAGATCAAGCGGCTCGCGTCCTTGCATGAAATGAGTCTAGCCACAGTGGAATACGGCCGCGCTTACGCCGTCCGGCCCGCCTTGCGCGAACCAGTTTTGCTCCAGACACTGGCGAAGGGCCACCCTGGCCCGATAGAGAATGACCCAGAGGTTGGTCGAGGTGATGCTGAGTTCCTTACAAATCTCTTCCCCGTCGAGCTCCATCACTTCGCGCATCATGAAGACGCGGGCGGTGTTGGGCGGGAGCTTTTCCAGGCAGAAATCGCACGATATCGAAAACTGACGTCGCGAAAGCTCGCCTCGGGATCGCCCCAGGTCGCGGGCGGATTCTCCCAGTGGCCCAACTCATCGAATAGGGCATCGAAATCGTCGATCTGGCATTCCTCATCGAGCGACGAGATGATCGGGTCCGCGCCCCTTCTTGCGGATGGCGTCGACGATCTTGTGCTTGAGTATGCCCGTGAGCCAGGTCTTGAGGCTCGATCGCCCGGAAAATCCGCCAGCGCCTTGCAGCGCCGCCAGCAGCGTATCCTGCACTACGTCCTCGGCGAGATCGCTGTCCCGAAGCTGCAAGACCGCGACGCGCAGCAGATAACCGCGGTGGGCGTGGATCAGGGTGGCGAATTCGGCGTCGGCCATGCTCGCGTTGCAAACGCAATCGACCGATGATAGACGCAATCGGCCCCGGCAAGTCGGCATTCCCTGCGCCGCTTTGTAGAAATTGTACTACGAAGGCGCAGCGTTTTGTACCGGCGCGGGTGCTTTCAGGACCAACGTCGCGCTTGTAGCAGTCGGCATGATTCATGCTCGAATATAATTGCGGGTTGGAGCCCCATCTTGCCGCACGTAAACATCGACCAAGGAGCCGCCGTGAAAGACACGCCGTTTCTCACCGACGTAAAGACATTGCGCCAGCGAGCGCGCCAGCATATCGAGGAAGGCGCCGTAACGGCGGGTTACGGCCGGCAACACCGAGACCGCGATCAAGGTCCTCAACGAAGCGCTCGGCGACCGAGATCGTTTGTGTGCTTCGCTACAAGCGCCACTATTTCATGGCCAAGGGTATTCATGCCGGCCCCGTTGCCGAGGAGTTTCTGGAGCATGCGGGCGAAGAGCAGCAGCACGCGGACCTTCATATCGGAGCGCATCGTGCAGCTGGGCGGCGCGCCGAATCTGTCGCCGGACGGATTGCTGAGCCGCAGCCACTCCGAATGCTGTCGAGGGCAAGGACCTGGTCGACATGATCAAGGAAGACCTGGTCGCAGAGCGCATCGCGATCGACAGCTACCGTGAAATAGCCGCGTTTTTTGCGCCCTTCGATGGCACGACGCGACGCATGATCGAGGAGATTCAAGCCAAGGAAGAAGAACACGCCGACGACCTAGCGGACCTGCTCCAAGGATCTCCCACGGCAGATCGCGAAGTAAGGCGGATCGAGGGCGCGCCTTTGCGTCCCAAAAGAAAATCTGATGAGCCGGACATGAAGATCCTTTTCATATCGATTGCGAGATCGAGTACGACGTTACGCAACAGTCACTGTTCGTCTTCAATCTCGGGGTTCCGACGACTTCGGCGCAAGTCGTGCGCGCGGAATCGATCACGGCGCAGCCGAATGCCGTCATCGACGAGTTTGCCGATGCGGGCGAGGATCAATCGTTTTTCCGGCTCGATGTGCCGCCCGGGCGCCTGAACATGCGCTATCTGGCGACCGTCGACCTGGAGCAGCCCGAAATCAATCTCGACGCGCCGGAAACGCCCATTGGCGCTGCTACCGGGCGAAATCCTGCAATATGTAAGGGCGAGCAAGTATTGCGAGGCCGATCGTCTGTTGCGCTCGCCTGCCGCGAATTCGGGCAGCTTCCAGGCGGGTATCGCCGCGTGCAGGCGATTTGCCAATGGATCCGCGACAATATCGCGTACGAGGTCGGCACCTCGTCCCCGCTGACTACCGCGCGGGACGTTCTGGCCAACCGCGCCGGCGTGTGCCGCGACTTCTCCCACCTGGCGATTGCGCTCTGCCGCGCGCTCAACATTCCTGCGCGCTTCGTCACCGGCTACGCGCGCTATAGCGACTCCCCACCCGACTTTCACGCCGTCTTCGAAGTCTATCTGGGTGATCGGTGGTACCTTTTGACCCGACGGAGTTGTCGCCGCTCGATGAAATCGTGCGGATAGGCACCGGCAGCGACGCCGGCCGAAGTCGCGTTCGCGACATTTTTCGGCGCGGCGCGGACGCGGCGATTGAGTCCCTTGATGGATTACGCGGCGCCGGGTACGTAGCCTGGTGACCTTACAAACTCCGGGCTCCGGCATTTTGCTCGCCGCCTAGCGGCGCGCGAGCCTCCTCCGAGCGAGGGGGCCTCCCGCGTAGCGGGGATCGACGGGGAATTGCGAGTCGACGCTTGCGGCCGACACGCGACGCATCTGCACTCACGAGCGGGAGGTTCAAGGAGGCCGCGCGAGCCACCCGGCGCGAGCCACCCGGCGCGGGATGTAGGACACGCGCTTGCAGCGTGGCCGTCATTTTCCGGACGCGATAAAACAGCGTGCGGCCGATACCGCATTCTCAATGCCCGAGGCAAACTCAATCCGCTGCCAAAAGCATGGAGGAAGCAACGAATGGTCATTGCCGAGACGAAGCATCGAGCGACCGGGCCGAAGGTCAGTGCCGGGTGCAGCCCCCGAGGCATCGTTGGCAGCAACGAGTTGCTGGGGTTGCCGGTGATCGATAGCCACAAGGAGTGCATCGGAACCGTCGCCGACATCATGTTCTGGACCTCCATACCGGGCCAACTTGCGTATGGCGTCGTGGCGCTGAGCCGCGCACCGCAGTGGAGCGAGCACGTGATCGCGATTCCCTGGCGCGCAATGCACCTCGATAGCGAAGGAGAACATTTGTGCGTCAACGCGCTTCGCGACTGGATAGAGCGAGCGCCCCTGGATGCAGGTCGAGGCGATGCCAAACCTGCTGGATCAGTGAATGCGCGTGTGCTCGTACATTCTTTTTTCGGAACCAAACCCTATTGGGAGACAGGCTCGCAGCAGCACAGCCAGCCGCCGCCGGGTGCCGGCGCTTTCGCGCCCGTTACTGAAGGAGCAAAACCATGAACATCACAAATCGACCCTCTATTCTGCTCGTAGCGCTTGCTGCCGGAACTCTGCTTACGCGTGGGTTGCGATGCCAGCGTGCGCCGGCGGGCTCTACCGACCGCGAAGGTGGACCGGGCCGCCGACAAGATCGAGAACAAGCTAAGCAACGCCGCCGACAAGACCGCGGCCGTTGCGGAAGACGCGGCGATTACCGCCAAGGTGAAGGCGGCGATCCCGGCCGAACCGGGCCTCAAGACGCCTGCAGATCAACGTCGACACCAACGGCCGCGACCGTGACGCTGTCGGGCACTGTCGACAACGCCGATTTGCGCGAACGCGCGAAACAGATCGCGACTTCGACATCGGGCGTGAAGGGCGTCGTCGATCAACTGACGGTCAAGATGTCATAACGTGACCTACGTTAGTCCCGTCCCCTGCGGAATCAGACCATGAGCCGCACTCGCCTCGGTGGCGAGTGGCGGCGCCTTCTCGGCACGGTCAAGGAGTGCCTGGGAAGGTGGACGGGCAACCGGGTCCTTCGGGTACGCGGCGAACGAGATCGCTGGCTGGGAAGCATGGAAGTTTCCTACGCCGTCGTTCGCCGAACCCCGTTGCTCTAACAGTTCCCGCGCGCTGCGGAAGGGCGCTTGGGGGAGCGCGGACCAGTCGCGCCTCCCGCCGCCCAAAGGGCGAAGCTTCTTGTCGCCTTTATTCCCTACGCTTTGCGCGTCGATCGGGTTGTCGCGGCGCCGGCACCGACGCGACGAGCGTGGTCCCCTGGGCCGGCTGACTCGATACCGAAACATCGCCGCCGAATTGCTGCGCTCGTTCGCGCATGCCTCGCAGGCCGTGCGAAGTCGCCTTCACCAGGTCCGCTTCGTTCATTCCCGTGCCGTCGTCGCGAACCTGTAATACGTAACCTCCGTCGGTGATCGTCAGATCGACCCAGACGCGGGTTGCCTTGGCGTGCCGTGCCACGTTGGTGAGCGTCTCCTGAAAATGCGAAACAAGGCGAGCGCGGTATCGCGCTCGATCTTGCCGTCTGCGTCCGGGGCTTTGACCTCGATCGGGATGCCGGTGTGTTTCTGGAACTCGGATGCCTGCCAGCGCACCGCCGCGGCGAGGCCCAGGTCGTCCAGGATGCTCGGGCGCAGGTCGGTGACGATCTTCCGCGTCGCGGCGACGGCGGCCTCGACCAGCTTGACCATTGCCGAGCGCTTCTCGCGCAGCGGTTGCATCTCCGCCGGCAGCCGCTCTGCCATCCAGTCCAGGTCCATGCGCAGCGCGGTCAGCGTCGGACCCGAGCTCATCGTGAACTTCGCGCGCAATGCGCGCCTTTTCTTCCTCGCGGACCGACTGAAGGTGCCGCGACAATGAGCGCAACTCCTCGCGCGAGCGCTCAAGCTCGCGCTGCGCGAGACTGCGCCGCCGTATCGTCGTAAACGAGGCCGTCCCACAAGCATCGTCGCCATGCTCGCCACGGCGAGGCCTGGCGCGGATGTTGATCCATCGTCTCGGCGAGCTCGTGCGGCGTGCGCAGCCGACCGCTCCAGTTCCAGGCGGTCATATGCGTCGGCCGAAGCCTCGAGCGTCGCCATGAAGTGGGCCGCTCATCCGCGCGGAATGAGATCGATAAAGGCGGATGCATCGGCGCGAACCGTCGGCTTCGGGCAGGCCGGTAAGCGCTTCGGAGCCGCGGCTCACGTACGCAAAGGTGAACCGGTTGTCGGGGTCCGCGGACCAGCTGGAACACCATCCCGGGAACGTTGGACGTCATGCCTTCGTAGCGCTGCTCGCTTTCCCTGAGCGCGCTCTCCATGGCGCGGCGGACGCGTGTTGTCGTAGCAGGAGCACAGATAACCCGAGAAGCCACCCTTCATGTCGTGGTAAGGCCGCCCGGACACAGATCATCGAGCCATATTCGCCGTTGGCGCGGCGCAGCCGAAACTCGACTTCGAATGGCGGCGCGTCGGCGAAGGCCGTCGAATAGACTCCTGCCAGCGCTCTCGATCGTCGGGATGAACGCCGTCCAGCCAGCCGTCTCCAAGCTCGGCGTCGCGTGTCGCGCCCGGTGTAGTCGAGCCATGCCTTGTTCAGGTAGTCGCAGGCACCCGGCACTATCGGAGCGCCACACCAGATTCGGGAAATCGGAGAACAAGGCGAAATAGAAGTCGCGCGAGCGTTCGGTCTGTTCGCGCAGCTCGATGCGCTGGGTCGCGTCGCGCGTGACCACCGAGAAACCCTGCAGCCGGCCATTCTCCGTCGCGCATGGCGGAAATCATGTCGTCCGCGCAATAGCGGCTGCCGTCCTTGCGCAGATGCCAGCATTCTTCCTCGAACCATCCGCGACGCGCCGCGACGGCGAGTTCGCTTCTCTATCGGCCGTTCGCGATCGGCCGGGTAAAGTATCGAGAAAGGCTTGCCCGATCGCTTCCTCGGCAGCGTATCCGTTCAGCGCCTGGGCTCCTCGATTCCAGCTTGCGATGCGTCCGTCGTCGTCGAGCATGAAAATCGCGCAGTCCTTCACCGCGTTGATGATCAGCTGCGTCCGGCTTTCGCTCTGGCGCAGCTCCTGCTCGATCACATAGCGGCGCTCGATGTCGCTTTGCAGCTGCAGATTCGCGAGCTTCAGGTCGCGCGCGCGGCGGCGAGGCGGTCTGGAAAAAATAGGTGAGGAGAGAGAGCAGCGTGGCGAGCAGGATGCCCAACGCGAGCGCGATTTCGGGCAGACCGGATGCGGCGCGGCGCAAGGAAGTCAGTGTTCGGCGTGACCGCACAGCATCCAGTGGACGTTGTGAACATCGAGCGGCAGTTCCTGCGACCACGCGCCTTGAGCGGGGGCGCGTCAGCCTCGACCGACTGAACGACGCGGCCGTTTTCGACCAGGTCGACGTGGTGATCCGCGAAGCGCCCGTCGAGCAACGAGCGCAGCCAGTTGCCGTTCCCCAGGGCGCCCGCGGCAATGCCGCGCAGAGTGTCTCCGTCGAGACACCGGCGCGTAGATCAGCCACCCTTTGCCGCCGACGACGAGGTCGGTGAAGGGTGTCAGCGCGACCTCGCGGGTCTGGATGGCGAGCTGGACGGCGGCTCCGCCGCGTGGGGTCGGAAAGCATGTTGTAACCGATGATCTTGCTTCGTTGGAGCGCGGCACCACCCAGCGCACGATGGAGTCGGGCGTCGCCCAGGAGAGCGACTGGAACTCGTTTACGTCTTGAATCAGACTTCCCGCGTCACGCGCCCACAGCTCGGCATCGAAGGGATAGTTCCGAGGTTCGCTCGGCCAGCCGCTCGCAGCATGTCGATGCGCGCTTTGAGATCGCGCGCGACCTGGCTGCGGGCGTCGGCCGCGACCAGCGACGTGCTCTGCTGGAATGACGCGCGTTTCCTCGATCGTGCAGCGCGCGCCAGAGCACCAGCACGGAGACGAAACCGCGAGCCAGACGATGACGGGCGCCGAGCGGCGAAGAGCCTGCTGCTCGTTCTCGGCCAGCGAGAAGCCGATCGATGCAAGGCGCGCGAGTGAGCGCAATGAACACGAGCGAATTGACGCGTTCGCCGCCGGTCATCACACAACCACTCCGATCCGACTGCCGCGGCAGTGAAAGCGCCAAACAACATCAACAAGGCGAGCGCAACGCGCCGTCGACGCGAGCTGCGCCACCAGAACCGAGCGCCACGGATTCTTCGCCGGCGGCTCGACTGATGCCAGCGCGCAGCCGAGAATGACGAACACCAGTGCGCGGTGAGCACACCCATGTCGTTGTAATTCCCCGCGCCGAACGGCAGCCAGGCGTGGCCGAGAATGGGATGATGTTGATGGTTCCCGGGAGCGAGTACGCAATCATGCGGATCGCGCCCAGCGTGAGGGAACGGCGGCGCACAGCTGACCGATGCGGCGCAGGCCGGAATGCGTAAGCGATAAGCGCGGCACCGCAAAAGGCGAAGGCCCACGCAGTGTCGTACTGGCAGATGCGGCACGCCGACGGAAGGTGTCGCCAGCACCAGCTGGTGCCACGCGGCAACTAACCCAGCCCCGATACGATGAGGACGACCGCGCCCACCGCGGCGAAAGAATCGCCGACCAGGCCGTAACGCGTGGCACGAACTTCATTCCAGGGAAACCTGACTGCGAAACGAAGCTGGATTTTACCCGACGCGCCTAGCGGCGCCCGTGGCACCTGTCAATGACTCGAACCAGCACGTCAGTGAGCAATACGCACCGGAACGAAGCACAAC
>ERZ1370068.4889-contig-3938_pt1 | contig 67502 bp, 77 predicted proteins | sample MGYA00561227_ERZ1370068 | MGnify/ENA primary metagenome ERZ1370068 (study PRJEB38410, sample SAMEA6850437) | metagenome | study: Metagenomic assessment of the ecological functions of the soil: analysis of the soil microbiota associated with the... | reverse complement strand
TTGTACTTCGTTCAGTTACGTATTGCTCGCCGCGGCCAATCTCAGCGCCACCAGCTGGTCGATCCGATGTGCGCGCCGTCGTCCGATGACGGTCCGATGCTTGTTCGCGCCATCGTAGTTCGCGGTGATCGACGCCGGCGCCATAGTTGACGTTGCGTCCGACGACGGCGTCGCCAATGTACGCGAGCGTGGTTCGCCTTGGCGCCGTGGCCGAGCGTGCTCGCTCTGATCTCGACGAAATTGCCGATGTGGACCTCGTCATTCGAGCGTTGCGCCGGGCCGCAGTCGCGCATAGGGTCCGATCCGGCAGCTCGCGCCGATCGCCGCGTCACTCGAGATGCGAGCAGAATCGCCGTACGGCGCCGATCGACGGCGACGTTGCGCAGCACACAATAAGGGCCGATCTCGACACCGTCGCCCAGCGTGACGTTGCCCTCGAACACGCAACCGACGTCGATGCGGACGTCGCGCCCGCAGGCGAGGCGCACCGCAGAGGTCGATGCGCGCCGGATCGGCGATCCGCGCCCGCTCCAACAGCGCGGTCGCGCGCCGCAACTGGATGATGCGTTCGGCGAACACGAGCTGCGCCCGGTCGTTGACGCCGCGGACCTCGCGCTCGTCGCGGGCGACATGCCCGGCCACCGGCACGCCTTCGCCGACCGCCATCGCCACGACGTCGGTCAAATAGTATTCGCGCTGCGCGTTGTGCTGGCTCGAGCTGCGCCACCCAGCGCGTCAGAAGCGCCGTCGGCACCGCGATGAAACCGGTGTTGATTTCATCGATCGCGCGCTGCTCGTGCGCGTCGCTATCCTCGACGATCGCCGTCACGCGGCCCGCCTCGTCGCGGATGATGCGACCGAGTCCGGCAGGTCGGGCACACGCGCCGTCAACAATCCGGCGTCGCCGCGGCGCCATGATCGACGATCGCAACTAAGTCGGCCGCAGGGCGAGCGGCACGTCGGCCAACCCGACCAGCGTCACGCCGTCGCCCGGCATGGCGGAGAGCGCGATCCGCGTCGCGTCGCCCGTGCCGCGCGGCGGATCCTGCACGACGAACGCGAGATCGGGCGCGGCGAGCGCCGCGCCGCAGCAGCGTCGCTGCCCTGACCGGTGACGATCGTGATCGCCGCGCGGCGCGAGGGCGTGCGGTGTCGACGACGTAGGCGACGAGTCGTCTCCTGCCAGCGGATGGAGGACCTTGGGCAGCGACGAGTGCATGCGCTTACCCTGTCCGGCGGCAAGAATCGCGACGTTGAGCGGAGTGGTCACGGATCGAGCGCGGTAAAAGTGTGGGATCACGCGCCAAGCATAATCGCGCCTTTCATAGAGGAGGGCTCGGTGCGGCGCGCGCGCAAATGTTAGAGTCTTGCGCGTTTGCCGGGACCGCCCGGGACTCGAACAACGTGCGGCGACGCGAAACGCGTCCCGAGAGCCGCCCAATCCCAGGAGGATGTCATGCCCTTGTTTCGCATCATTGCCGCCGCCGCGGCGACTCGTGGCCACGTTGCCATCGCCGCACCGTCGATCGCGGCCGACGCGTGCGCTTATCGCGGCGAGCTCGACGCCATGTACTGCGACGCCAACAAGGACCTGGTCGCCGACGTGCCGACCGATACCAAGAAATGGAAAGATCCGTCGACCATCGTCTTCACCTATACGCCGGTCGAGGATCCTGCGGTCTACGAGAACATCTTCAAGCCGTTCGGCCTACCTCGCCAAATGCCTGGACAGAAGGTCGTATTTACCAGGTGCAATCGAACGCTGGCACGATCCAGGCGATGCGCTCCGGTCGTTTGCACGTCGCGGGCTTCTCGACCGGTCCGCACGGCGTTCGCCGTCAATTTGGCCGGACGCGATTCCGTTCGCGGTCAAGGGCACCGAGAAGGGTTCCAGGGCTACAACCTGATCGTGATCGTCAAGGCCAACTCGCCGTACAAGACGCTGGCCGATCTCAAGGGCAAGAAGGTCGCGCATACATCGCCGTCGTCGAACTCGGGACATCTCGCGCCGCTCGCGCTGTTCCCGAAGGAGGGCCTGACGCCGGACAAGGATTACAAGATCATCTTCTCCGGCAAGCACGACCAATCGGTGATGGGCGTCAATTCCGGCGACTACGACGCTGGCGCCGTCGCGTCCGACGTCTTTCATCGGATGGCCGAGCGCGGACGGGTGAAGGAAGCGGATTTCCGCATCATCGTAGCCAGAAATTCCCGACGTCGTCGTTCGCGTATGCGCATGACCTCGCGCCGAAGCTCGCCGACAAGATGCTGTCGTGCTTTTACGACTACCGCTTCCAGCGGAAATGAAAAGCGTTCGACGGCGCCGATCGCTCTTCCCGATCAATTACAAGACGACGTGGGAAGTGCGTGCGCAACGTCGCATCGGGATCGGGTCAGGGCTTCGACAGGCGTCGTACGACAAAAGCGGCGCGCGAAAAAGCGGAAGCCGCGGCGAAGGCGAAATAGCGGGTGGCATCGACTCGTCGGCCTGGCCGCAACGTCGTCGCCTACAACTCTCGCCGCGCCAAGGGCGGAACAGACGCCAGACCTGTTCGCGCGCCGACAGGACGGTCACGCCGGCCGTCTGATGCCGTCGTCATAATAACATCCATGGCGCAACGGTGAGCCGGTGGATCGGGCGATGCATTTGCGCGGCTGGCGATTGCCGCGCTGCCCGGCTGCGCGGCGGTCGCGGTCGACCGCCGTCGGCGTGGGTATGGCGACCGGGGTGTCCCATACCCTCAGCGGCATCGTCTACAAGACGTTCTCCGCGCCGGAGGCCAAGGTCCGTCGCTCGACCGTCGCCGCGCTCGCGCGCGTATGCAAATCAAGATCGTCGAGACGCAAGCAGGACGGCATCAAGCGGTCGATCAACTGCGCGCGCCGCCGAGCCGCAGCATCGAGATCGAGATCGAAGCGCTGACGCCGAACACGACGCGCGAGTCACCGTCACGGCGAGCAAAGAGGGCAGCCTGCTGCGCGACAGCGCGACCGCGACCGAAGATCATTCTGCAGACCGAAGCGGATTGGTCGGCACCGAGGCTGACCGACGAACGGACGAAAGGAGCGTAAATCATGGTCAAAACCGGCGATCAAACATTGCACGTTGCTGGTCGCGCTCGCGCTGGCGGGAACGTCCGCCGCACAAACCACGACCGGAACGACGGATCCGCACGCCGCGCCGCGCGGGAGCGACCGCGACCACGGCCGCAGCGCATCGCCGGGACCAGGCGCGCGTCGCCGACAAGTTCGCGGCCCCGTTCATCACGCTGGCGGGATCGCCCGAGAAACGCGTGGCGCTGGCGAACGCGTTGCGCACCGGAACCGCCGCCACACTCACCTACACGTCGTGTCGACGCGAAGGGCGTGCACGACGGCCACGACAGCTGACGATCACGCCGCCGACCGAAGCCGATGGGCTGGGGCAACGTGTCGCACTCGCTTGCACTCGCGCAATTCGCGCTCAATCAGGCGGGCATCACCCAACCGACCGGCGCGCAGCTGCAGGCGGCGCTGCTGGGCGGATCGGTCACGACGGCCGACGGCAAGACCGTCGTCGCTCGCCGGCGTGCTGCAACAACGGGCGGACGGCATGGGGTGGGGCCGGATCGCGCAGAGCTACGGCACGACGATGGGCCCGTGATCGCGGCATCAAGGCGCCGCGACGACCGTCGCCGCCTCCACGCCAACAGCGACTCCGACGGCCAAGACCGGCGTCGACGCGCGCGACGCCGAAGGCGGCCTCCGCGCGTGGCGTCACCACTGCCGGCGGGCTGCGGCGAGTAGCGGTCACGGCGCCAAGGGACTCGACCACCGCCGCGGGCGCGACCGGTCGCGCCAACCACGATGGGATCGTCAACGCGGCGAACGGCGGCGGAGGCAACGGCAACGCCATACGGACGCGGCGTCGTGACGGCGTCGGGCGCCAGCGTCGGCGCAGCGTCGGGCCGAGCGTCGGAACGTGGAGGCGGCGTCGACATGGTCACGGGCGCAGGCGGGGCGAGCGGCGTCGTCACAGCGGACCCGGGGCACGGCTCCGGCGGCAGCAGCGCCACGGCAAGGGCAAGGGCGGCGGCTGACGTCTCGCTGGAGAAGCAGGATGAGCGGCGCGGGCCGAACCGCCGCATGCAACGCGCACGACCGTGATGCGCGCTGCATCGCCGGACGGCTTGCCGCGCCGCTGGACTACACTCTCGCGCTGGCGTAAATCTGCCGCGGAGCGAGTTCCGCGGGCGTCCATGCCCAACGCGCTTGTCATTCGCCGACTCACGAAGGAATACGCACCCGGCAAACCGGTCCTGCGCGACATCGACGTCGCTTTCGGTGAGACCGGCGTCAACGCCATCATCGGGCCGTCGGGCACCGGCAAGAGCACGCTGATCCGCTGCATCAACCGGCTCGTCCAGCCGACGTCCGGCGAAATCCTCTTCGACGGCGTCGACCTCGCGCGGCTTTCCGGCGCGCAGTTGCGCGCACGCGCGGCGGCACATCGGCATGGTGTTCCAGGAGTACAACCTCGTGGAGCGGCTCTCGGTGATGGAAAACCTGCTCTGCGGGCGGCTGGGCTACGTCGGCGCGTGGAAGGCGTGGCGGCGCAAGTTTCCGCCGAGCGACATCCAGCGCGCGTTTCAGCTGCTGGACGTGGTCGGCCTCGGTTGGCGCATCGCCGCGCGCGCGCGCACGCGTTGTCCGGTGGCCAGCGCCAGCGCGTCGGCATCGCGCGCGCAGTCATGCAGCAACCGAAGCTTCTGCTCGCCGACGAGCCCACGTCGTCGCTCGACCCGAAGACCTCGGTCGAGATCATGCAACTGCTGGCCGACGTCGCGCGCTCGCGCGAGATTCCGGTGCTGATCAACATGCACGACGTCGGGCTCGCGACGCGCTTCGCCGATCGCATCGTCGGAATGTCGGGCGGCCGCGTGGTGTTCGACGGTCCGCCGGCAGAGCTTGTCCGACGCGATCCTGAAGCAGATCTACGGCGGCGAAGGCTGGCTGCAGTGAGCGCATGTCAGCGACTCGCCGCACCGCGCCGTCGGGCGCGGCGCGCGGCGCGTCACGATCATCCGCTGGCCGCGCGTCGCGGCGTTCGCGCTCGTCCTCTACGTCGATCTACGCGTGCGCGCAGCTCGACGTTTCGCTCGCAGCGCGTGCGAAACCGGATTGCGAACGCTTCGCGATTCTTCGGCCGGCTGTTCCCGCCCAATTTCACGCGCTGGGAGCTGCTCGCTGAAAGGCCTCGCCGAAAGCCTGCAGATCGCCGTGCTCGCGTCCGCGCTCGGCATCGTGCTCGCGCTGCCGATCGGGCTTGCCGGCGCGCGCAACCTGATGCCGGCGTGGGTGATCGTGGCCCGCGCGCGCGCATCGTCGTCGTCGCGCGCTCGTTGCATCCGGTGATCGTCGCGATCCTGTTCGTCAAGGCGGTGGGCTTCGGCGCGCTGGCCGGCATTCTCGCGCTGACCGTCGCGTCGATCGGCTTCATCGGCAAGCTCTTCACCGAGGCGATCGAGGAGATCTCGCTGAAGCAGGTCGAGGCGGTCCGCGCGACCGGCGCGCCGTTCTCCTCGGTGCTGGCGTTCGGCGTGATGCCGCAGGTGTTCTCGCGCTTCATCGGCTTCGCGACGTACCAGCTCGATTCGAACCTGCGCAACTCGACGATGGTCGGCATCGTCGGCGCCGGCGGCATCGGCGGCACGCTGTTCGCGGCGTTCCAGCGCTTCGACTACGACTTCGTCTGCGCGATCCTGATCGCGATCATCGCGCTGATCATGCTGGGCGAAGTGCTCGCCAACGGCGGTGCGCGCGATCTTCATCGACGGCGCGACGCTGCGCCGATCTGTTTCGCGCCGCGGCGCCGTGCAGCGCGATCGTCTGGTCGAGGACGAATGATGGCTGCGGCTGACCGCCGATCCGACGCTGTGGCTGGCGCTTCACGCCCGCGCAGCGGATTGCGCGCTTTTGCGATCTACCTGATCATCGTCGCGGCGATCGTCGTCGCGGCGCAATCGATCGAGATCATTCCGGAGTTCCTGCCGACGCGCCCGGAGCAGATCGCGGACCTGCTCTCGCGAATGTGGCCGGTCGATTGGGCCGCCTATCCGATCGACGTGCACGCGGCGCTGATCGAGACGATCCACATCGCGTCGCTCGGCACGTTGCTCGGCGCTCGTCCTCGCGCTCCCGGTCGGCGTTCTCGCGGCCGCGCAATCTCGTGCCGTTCGCGCCGGTCAACCTCGGCGCGCAAGCTGATCCTCGTCTCGTCGCGCTCGGTCAACTCGCTCGTCTGGGCGCTGCTGTTCGTCGGCATCTTCGGTCCCGGGCGCGCTCGCCGGCACGCTGGCGATCGCCTTCCGCTCGATCGGCTTCGTCGGCAAGCTCGTTCGGCGAGGCGCTCGAGGAGCGCAGCGCCCGGCCCGGTCGAGGCGCTGACGGCGACCGGCGCGCCCTGGCGCTCGGTGCTGACATTCGGCTACTGGCCGCAGGTGAAGCCGGCGTTCTGGTCGATCGCGCTGTTCCGCTTCGACATCAACGTGCGCGAGTCCGCGGTGCTGGGATTGGTCGGCGCCGGCGGCATCGGCATGGCGCTCGACGCCGCGCTGAACCTCTTCCAATGGGGACGCGTCGCGCTGATCCTGATCGCGATCCTCGCCGTCGTGATCGTCACCGAGATCGTCGTCACGCAAGTCCGCAAGAGAATGTTGTAGCAATCTCTGTAGAATTGCGGCCGATGGCGATCATCGCGGTGTTCAATCAAAAGGGCGGCGTCGGCAAGACCACCACAGCGCTTAACCTGCTGGCGGCCATCGCATTGCGCGGACAACGTCCGACCGGCATCGACCTCGATCCGCAGGGCCACCTGTCGCACATCTTCGGCGTGCAGGCGCGGCACGCCGACGACAGCGTCTACGGCTTTTTCATCCAGAACAGGCCGCTCGCCGGACATCGCGTGCATCACCAAGAGCGGTGTCGTGCTCGTGCCGTCGCACATGGAGTTGTCGAAGCTCGACGCCTTGCTCGGCAAGGGCGTGAACATCGTCACCCGGTTGCGTGCTCGCGCTGCATGCGAGCGATGCGCTGCCCGGGTCCGATCGTCATCGACTGCAATCCGCTTCTCAACGTGCTGTCGCTGAACGCGGTGTTCGCGGCGGACCTGGTGTTGATTCCCGTGTCGGCCGACTACCTGTCGCTCAAGAGCGCCGGGCAGGTCGAGCGCGCGCTGAATGCGCTGGAGCCGGTGTTCAAGCAACGCGTCCCGCGCCGGTACCTGCTCACGCGCTACGATCGCGCGACGCAGGATGAGCGGTGCGATCGCGGGGAAAATGACCGAGCTGATGCGCCCCGAGGAGATCTGCACGACGCGAATCCGCGAAGCGGTGCGGCTCGCGGAAAGTCCGGCAGTAGGGCTCGACATCTTTCGTCACGCGCCGGCGAGCCGCGGCGCGGAGGACTACGCGGCGCTGTGCGAAGAGCTAGTGAGTTCCGGATTCCTGAATTGACGGCGGGCCGGCGGCGATCAGCCCGATCACGCCTTCCATGTCGAGCGTATCGACCCGGCGCGTCAACGTCTGGGCGCGGCATTCGAGAATCTCGCAATGCACGTACATCTGCTTCAACCGCCGCTCGGCATCGGCCAGCGTGGCGGCCATGATCACGATGTTGTCGACGCGCTGGCCGCTTCGCGTCTTGATGCTGAAGCCGTAGCGAGTCATCTGTTGCGTCTCCATGCGTCTCGCGCGTTTTTCGGTTGGAGCCGATCGCCGGATCGAAAGTGGCCCCGGCGCGCTTGTGGTCGAGGCATTCGCATTGTGCAATTTGCATACCGATGGGAACATGAGCGCGACGAACCGGACCGGACGCCGGATCTGATGCCGACCCGAGCCCGCGGGACCTCGCCACTCTTCGCGCATCTTTGTACCGGATGGCGCTAGTGAGTGCACACTACCGAGCCTGTCTTCTGCCCACTCGCCGGCGGCGTCTCGTCCGACATTTATCGCGTGGATTTGCCGACTGGGACGATTTGCGTCAAGCGCGCGCTGACGAAACTGAAGGTCGCGGCCGATTGGCGGGCCCCGATCGAGCGCAATCGGTTCGAGGTTTTGTGGCTGCGCGTCGCTGGCCGCATCGTCCCGGACGCGGTGCCGGCGATCGTCGGCGAGGATCCCGAGGCGGCGCCTTCGCGATGGCGTATCTGCCGCCCGATCGCTATCCGGTCTGGAAGGCGCACTGCGCGCCGGGACAATCGATGCCGGCGGCGGCGACGGCGGTCGGCGACGTTCTGGGCCGGATCCATGCCGCCACCGCCGACGATGCCGACGATCGCGGCGCAATTTGCCACCGATGCGATCTTCGAGGCGATTCGCCTCGGAGCCGTATTTGACGGCGACCGCGCGCCGCCACCCGCATCTCGCGCCGCAACTGACCGCGCTCGCCGCGACCACGCGCGCGCACAAGCGCGTGCTGGTCCACGGCGATTTCAGCCCGAAGAATATTCTGCAGGGCGCAAGCGGTCCCGTGATTCTCGACGCCGAATGCGCATGGTTCGGCGATCCGGCGTTCGACGTCGCCTTCGTGCTGAACCACTTGCTGCTGAAAGGCGCGTGGCAGCCGCAGTGGCGCGCGCGTTATGTCGACTTCTTTCGCGCGCTCAGGGCGCGCGCTATTTTCGCGCACGTTCACTGGGAGCCCGCCGCGGCGCTCGCACGCGCGCGATCGCGCGCGCTGTTGCCCGGACTGATGCTCGCTCGGGTCGACGGCAAGTCGCCGGTCGAATATCTCGCTCGCGCGGAGACGCAAGGACGAAGTGCGCAGATTCGCCGCCGCGCTGATCGTCGCGCCGGTCGCGAGATCCGGAGGCGATCGCACAACGCTGGCAGGACGTTGCACTGCGATGAGCGCCGCCTGGCCAAGGCGCGGTGCTCCCCTCGGGGCCAGCGCAGCGGCGTTAGCCCAAGCGTGGGGGCCCAATGAGTTCGACGGTCATCGCCGAGGTTCGCGGTCGCCGCGTCTTCGATTCGCGCGGCCGTCCGACCGTCGAGGCGGAGATCGTGTTGGAGGGCGGCGCGCGCGGTCGCGCGATCGCGCCGGCGGGCGCGTCGCGCGGTATGCACGAAGCGGTCGATTTGCGCGACGGCGGATCGCGCTTTCGGCGGATCTCGACGTGACCGCGGCGATCGCCAATGTCGACGGACCGATCGCGCGCGCCTTGCGCGGCCGCGATGCGACCGACCAGGCCGGCATCGATCGCGCGCTGATCGATGCCGACGGCACGATCGGCAAGACGAAGCTCGGCGGCAACGCTACTGTTGCGGTCTCGCTCGCCGCCGCGCACGCCGCGGCCGCCGCCCGGCGCATCCCGCTGTGGCAGCACGTCGCCGACGGCGCGCCAGTGACGCTGCCGCTGCCCGAGGTCCAGATTTTCGGCGGCGGCGCATGCGGGAAGGCGAATCGACATCCAGGACCTGATGGTGATGCCCGTCGGCGCGCCGTCGTTCGGCGACGCGCTCGCGATGGTCGCCGAAATCTACCGGGCGGCCGGAGAGCTGATGCAGGCGCCGGCAAGGCGGCCGGCGTCGCCGATGAGGGCGGTTACTGGCCGCTGTTCGATTCCAACGACGATGCGATCGCGATGCTGGTGCGAGCGATCGAGCGCGCAGGCTTGCGCCCGGGCGACGATGCCGCGATCTCGCTCGACATCGCCGCGTCCGAATTCGGCCGCGATGGACGCTACCGCCTGGCGTTCCCCGCCGCGAGCTCACCGCCGACGGCATGGCGGAGATGTTGCTGCGCTGGCTCGACCGGTTTCCGATCGCGTCGATCGAAGATCCGTTCGCCGAAGACGACCCCGTCGCGTGGCGACGTTTTACGGCGGAGGCGGGCGCGCGCGTGCAGATCATCGGCGACGACCTCCTCGTCACGAGCGCCGATCGCGTCGTCGGCCGCCGCCGCGGAGCGCGCGTGCAACGCAGTGCTGATCAAACCCAACCAGGCCGGCACCGTCACCGAAGCGCGCGCGCGCCTGGACGCCGGCAAGCGCGCCGGATTCGCCACGATCGTGTCCGCGCGTTCCGGCGAGACCGAGGACGTGTCGATCGCGCATCTCGCCGTCGGCTGGAACGCGGGTCAGATCAAGGTCGGATCGTTCGCGCGCGGGCGAGCGGATGGCGAAGTGGAACGAGCTCCTGCGCATCGAAGAAGCGCTGGGACGCGACGTGCGCTACGCGGGCGGCTGCGGTTTTGTCGGCGCACGCTGCGCCGCGTCCCGCAGCGCACGACGATCCGCGTTGAATCGCGGAAGGCCGCGAGCGCAGAATGGCGCGGCTTTAAACGTCAACGCTTCCTTACCGAGGAGCCCCGACAATGGAGTGCCCAAAATGCGGTACTACGCTGGCCGAGAGGCGTCAAGTTCTGCGGTAACTGCGGTGCCAATCTCGCGGCATCATCCGCTGTGCCGCCGCTCGTCCGCATCCGCATCATCATCGTCATCCAGCCGCACCTCCGCCGCCGGTAACGCCGGTAGCGGCGCCCGATTTCGTCGGCGGCGATGCAGGGACTGATCGAGCGCGTCAAGAACATCCTGCTCACGCCTGTCACCGAATGGCCGGTCGTCGAACGCGAGGCCACGACCGCGGCCGACATCTACAAAGGCTACGTCGCGCCGCTGGCCGCGATCGGCGTTATCGCCTCGTTCATCGGGTTGTCGCTGTTCGGCATCGGCGGGCTGTTCCGTATGGGCATCGGTGCAGGCCTCGTTCTCGCGATCATCAAGTACGTCGCTCGCGTTCGTCAGCGTCTTCGTCGTCGCATGGCTGGTCGACGTGCTCGCGCCGACGTTCGGCGGACAACGCGATTCGCTGCGGGCGCTCAAGGTGACAGCATACAGCTTGACGCCGATGTGGGTGGCCGGAATCGTGAACCTGGTTCCGTCGCTCGCGATCATCGGACTCATCGCGGCGCTCTACGGCTTGTATCTGCTGTATCTCGGCTCTGCCGGTGCTGATGCGCAATCCATCGGAGAAATCGCTGCCGTACACGATCGTCGTCGTGCTCTGCGCAATCGTCATTTTCGCCGTGTTCGCGACGTTGAGCACCTGCATGATCGGCGGATCGATGTTGATGGGCGCCGGCATGATGGGGCGCAGCATCCAAGGCGATCGCGCCGACACGACCGCCGCGGCGGACGTGCTGTCCAACATGATGGGCGGCAAGACTGACGCCGATCGCGCGCGAGATGAACGACGCGATGCAGACGCTTTCGAAAATGGGCGAGCAAGCGGACAAAGCCGAGAAGGCGGCGCGCGCGACCGGGAAGAATCCGCAAGCCGCCGGCGCCAACGCGGTGGACCTCAATACCGCGATGGCCGCGGCGACGACGATGATGGCCGGCGGCAAGGAAGGTCGAGCCAGTCGACTTCCGCATCGCTCAAGGAAATGTTGCCGAGCTTCGCTGCCCGGCTTGAAGCGCAACGAGGCGTCGGGTCAAAGCGGCGAGGCGATGGGGATGAGAGGGCTCCAGCGCGACGGCGCGCTACAGCGACGGCGCGAGCCGCTCGATCGAAATCGAAATCGCCGACATCGGCTCGCTGTCGGGGCTCGCCGGCCTCGCGCGGAAGTTCGATCCGAACATGGAAAAGGAAACGGATTCCGGTTACGAGCGCACGCGCCGCGTCGACGGCCAGCTCGTTCACGAGGAATACAACCGCCGCGCCAAGAGCGGCGAGGTGTCGGTGCTGGCGGCGGATCGATTCGCCGTGGTCCGTCCGCGGTTCGGGCGTGGACGCCGACGCGTTGACCGGCGCGCTGGCGCAGATCGATGTTGCGCGGCTCACCAAGCTCGCGGCCGCAGAAGTAGCCCGAGTCGCTAGTGCGCGCCCGCGGCGCGCTCGGCGTCTCCCGCCGCGCTTCGCCGGACGCGCGAGCCACACCACGGCGATCAAGAGCAGGAACACGATCGCCGAGACATAGAAGATATCGTTGGCCGACAGCATGAACGCCTGCTGGTCGATGATGCGGTTCATCGTCTCGTAGCTCTGTTGCGGACTCATCCCGCTCGATTGCATGTTGGCAAGCGCCTGCGTCGACGACGGATCGTAGCGTCGTGATGCGCTCGACGAGCTGCGCGTGATGCAGGCTCGCGCGGCGATCCCAGAACGTGGTGGCGATCGATGTCCCGAACGATCCCGCGGTGATCCGCGCGAAGTTGAACAGTCCCGACGCCGCCGGAATACGGCTCGGGCGTGAGGCCAGACAGGCTGACAGCGTGACGAGCGGAACGAAAAACACCGCCATCGCGGCGCCCTGGATGAGCGTCGGGATCATCAGCGTGGCGAACGTCGGCGTTGGTGTTGAAGTGCGAGCGCATGTAGCAGCACCACGTGCGAAGATGGCGAACGACAGCGGTCGCGAAGCACGCGCAGATCGACCCTGGTGCATGTTGCTGCCCACGCAGCGGCGTCAGCAGGATCGCGAAACGCCCGACCGGCGCCAGCACGATGCCGGCCGCAGGTGGCGGTATAGCCCATGTACTGCTGCAGCCACAGCGGCAGCAGCACGACGTTGCCGAAGAACGTGCCGTAGGCGAGCGCCATCGCGACCGTGCTCGGTCCAGAAATTGCGCCGCGTCGAACAGGCGCAGATCGACCACGGGATGCCGGTCGGTCAGCTCCCACGATGACGAACAGCGTCGAAGCCGACGACCGCGACGATGGCCAGCGTCGACGATCTGCGCCGGACTGCGAACCAGTCGAGATCCTTGCCCTTGTCGAGCATGATCTGCATCGCGCCGACCCAGATGCACGAGCAAGGCCGAGACCGACACCGTCGATCGGCAGCTTGACGGTCGGCGTCTCGCGCGTCGCGGTAGATCATCCAGGCACGGCGACGGCGGCGCCGATGCCCGACCGGCACGTTGATGTAGAAAATCCACGGCCACGCAGATGTTGTCGGTGATCCATCCGCCGAGCAGCGGGCCGACGACCGGCGCGACGAGCGTCGTGATCGCCCACATGGCGAGCGCACGTGCCCGACTTCTCCTTCGGGTAGCTCGACAGCAGCAGCGACTGCGACAGCGGAATCATCGGCCCGGCGACCGCGCCCTGGATGACGCGGAAGACGATCAGCGCCTCGATGCGATGGCGCCAAGCCGCACAGCAACGATGCGATGACGAACAGCAGCGATCGACGCGAGTGAACAGCCGCACCTGCCCGTAGCGTTGCGTCAGCCAGCCGGTCGAGCGGCAGCGAGATCGCGTTGGCGACGCCAGAAGGACGTGATGACCCAGGTACCTTGATCGGGCGACACGCCGAGATCGCCCGAGATCGCCGGGATCGACACGTTGGCGATCGACGTGTCGAGCACGTTCATGAACGTCGCGAGCGACGAGCGCAATCGTCGCCGAGCACGAGCGCGCCGCCGCCATGAGCGGCGGGCGTGTGCGGCGGGTGCTGCGTGCGGACGCAGTGTCGGCCATGATTAGAACGCGGTCTTGATCGCGCCGCCGTGGCGCGACATGTGCTACGAGCGGCGCGCACCGCTTCAGCGGTTGCGGCCGGCTGAGCTGCTGCGCGAGCGCGGCCGAGACGACGATCGCTGCGGAGCTTTGGCCGCGCGCCGCGGTCGCGGCGCCCGCCTCGTTGGCTGCGATGATCGCCTTGACACGCGCTGATCCGCACAGCATCGTCGAGCGAGCCGAAACACGTCGGTCGCGTACGGCCGGCGCGCTTTGCGCGAGCTGCGGCAGGCGATCGCCGCCGCGTTCGTGCGTGTCCACCTCGACCTGCATCGACAAGCCCGATCTGCAGCGGATGCGCCGCCAGCTCTTGCGGGTCGAGCGCGATGCGCACCGGCACGCGCTGCACGATCTTGATCCAGTTGCCGGTGGCATTCTGCGCGCGGCAGCAGCGCGAAACGCCGAGCCGGTGCCGGCGCCGAAGCCGGCGACATGGCCGTGATACGTCGACCTTGCTGCCGTAGATGTCGGCGGTGAGCTTCACCGGCTGGCCCGACGCGCATCGCGGCAAGCTGCGGTTCCTTGAAATTGGCGTCGACCCAAACCTGGTCGAGCGGCACGATCTGCCATCAGCGGCGCTCCGGGACTCGACGCGTTGGCCGAGTTGCACCGCGCGTTTGGCGACGAAGCCGGCGACCGGCGCCGGCAATGCGGTGCGCGCGTAGGCGAGGTACGCCTCGCGCACGTGCGCGGCGGCGTTCTGCACGTCAGGGTGGTTTTCGACGGTCGTGCGATCGACGCGGGCGCGGTTCGCGGCCAACTCCTGTTGCGCGGCGAGCAAGCGCCGCTTGCGCGCTGTTGGACGCGTCGCGCGCGTGCTGCTGCTCCTCGCCCGAAACAGCGCCCGAGCTCGCGAGACGCTCGCGGCGCGCCAGATCCTCGTTGGCGCTGGCCAGATCCGGCTTGCCGCATCGGCGACCGCGGCGGTGCAGCTGTGCGCGGACGTCGCGAACAGGCTGCGGACTTCGCGCACCGTGCTTGCGCGAGCTGCGCCTCCGGCCTGGTCGAGCGCGACCTTGCATCGGCCTCGGTCGAGCTGCACCAGCGGTCTGGCCGGCGCTTGACGAACTGCGTGTCGTCCGCGCCGATCGCGACCGACCGTGCCGGAAATCTGCGGCGTGATCTGCACGACGTTGCCGCTGACGTACGCGTCGTCGGTCGATTGAGCGTAGCGCAGCGCCAGCGCCCAGTACGACGCCATAGGCGATGCCGATCGCCGCGAAAGGCCGCGATAGCAAGCGCGAGCCAGCGCGCTGCGGTCTGATTTTTGCGGCAGCCGACACGGCGGGAGATTTGATGTCGTTGCTCATGGCGATATTCCTTGCTGATTCGCGGGTGATAAATGAAGCGGTGCAGGCGCGCTCGGTGGTCGAGTGCCCTCAGGTTTTCGAGCGATATGCCGTCGAGCGCGTGGGCGACGCTCGCCGCCGCGCACTCGAGCGCGTCGGCGTCGGCGCGTCCTGCAACTGCCACCGTTCGCCGTAGGCCATCAACGCCACGACCAACGCTGCTGCGGCGATGCACGAGCACGCGCCCGCCGCAAGACGCCGCCACATTCGTCGTCGCGGCAGGTCTGTCGTGCATCATCGAATCTCGGAAGAGTTGCCACTTGTAGATTCCTTTCGTTCGCCAAACTCGTTCTCTATGACGCAGGCCGCGGCGACGCGGGCTTGGGCTCTTCGCACCCGCCGCCGAGCGCGCGGATCAGGTTGATCGACAACGCGGCTCGCGCGAGCGCAGGTCCGCGTCGAGGCCCTGCTGCACGAGCAGCGGCTGCCTCGACCGACAGCACCTGCAAATAGTTGCCGATGCCCTCGCGGTATCGCAAAAGCGCGAGGTCGTACGCTTCCTGCGCCGTCGCGAGCGCCGTGCGCCTGCTGCCGGCGTTGCTCGCCCAAGCTCTTGAACGATGCGAGCTGATCGACGACGTCGCGCAGTCGCGTCGGCCACCGTCTGTGTTGTACTGCTCGGCCGCGATGTCGTAATCGGCGTTCTTGCGCGGCCAGGTTGCCGCGCAGACGCCCGGCATCGAATATCGGCAGGCTGACCGCGAGGCCCGACGCCCATCATCCGCGAGGCCGCCGTCAGGAATCCCGACTGACCCGAGGCTTTGCAACCCTACGAACGCAATCAGATTGACGTTGGGGTAGAACTCGGCCTTCGCGACCGCGATGTCCTTCTGCGCCGCTTCGACGCGCGCGCCCGGCGATCAGATCGGGCCGGCGGCCGAGGCAGCTCCGCGAGGGACGCTCGACGGGCAGCGCGACGACGGTGAGCGCGTGCGCCGTCAGGTCGCGCGACGGCGAGTCCGCGATCCGGAACCTGGCCGAGCAGCGCGGCCAACTGGTTGCGCGTCAACGCGATCGTTTCCTGCAGCTGCTCGATCTGCTCGCGTGCGGCGGGCAGCGCCGACTCGGCCTGCTTCAGCTCCAATCGGGAGTCTGATCCCCGCGCGCGTTGCGGTCTGCGCGTCAACGCGTAGGTCCGTTCGCGTTCCGCGGAGCGTTTGCTGCTGCGTACGTCGAGGCTTGCAGGTATGCGCGCTGCAATTGCGCATCGCGCCTTGCGCGATGGACGTCGACAACGCGAGAGCCGCGCCGCATAAGCATCGACGGCGGCCGCCTTCGCATTTCCGAGCGGCGCTCTGTAGCGCGGAACGGTTCTTTCCCCAGAAGTCGAGCTCCCAGCCGAGCGTGGCTTGCAGTTGGTTCTGCGTCGGCCCAGGTTCCCGGCGTAAGGGCGGGAACGAGGCCGTGTTCGGGAATCGCTCGCGCGTCACTTCGAGATCGGCGTTCACCTGCGGATACAGCGCCGACTTCGAGACGTCCGCGGCACGCGAGCGCCTTGCGTGCGCGCGCCGCCGCCGCCTTGAGCGTCGGGCTGCCGGCCAGCGCTTCGTCCATCAACCGATCGAGCTGTGGAGTCGCCCAACGTCGTCCACCAATCGTCGCGAGGCCACGCGCGCCGGCGACGCAGTAGCTCCCGCCAGCGATTGCGTCGCGGCAAGTCCGATTGGCGTCGGCGACTGTCGCTTCAGTCGACAGGCCGCGCGTGCCTGCGCAGCATCCGCGCGACAATCAAGCGAAAGAATGATCGCGCCGGCGATCGATCGCATCGGCGTGGACATGTCAGATCTCCTGCGTCTTGTGCGCGTGCTGACTCTTGCGATAATATCCAGAGGAGCACCGCGAGCACGCGAACCGCCCTGGCACGCACCAGCGCGATCGCGGCGTAGGGACCAAACTCCGCGCACGCCGTACCGTTACCCATTCAATTGACGTCTTCATTGCTTGTTCCGTTCCGTTACTGCGTGTTAGTAGCTGCCATGGCTGTCAATGCCTAGGCAACAATTAGGGCGAAAAATCAGGCGTTTGCGCAGCATCCGTTCCAGCAAAGCCTCCAACTCGCGCGCTTCCGCTTTCGGTGAAGCCGTGCAGGAACCGATTGAGGACTGCCCACGTAGCTCGCGGCCGAGCTTCGGATAGACCGCCTTCCCTTCCGCGGTCATTTCGAGAACGACCTTCCGCCGGTCGCTCCGGGCACCGGCACGCGGCGGACGAGACCCTTGCGTTCGAGGCGATCGAGCATTGCGCGTCATCGCGCCCGGGTCGTACGAAACGCCCTTGCTAGCAACTGCGACGCCGAATTCACCTCGCCGCTCGCGAGATTGACCAGGATCACGAATTGCGGCGGCCGTGATGTCCAACGGCGCTGGCGCTCCCTGCTCCAGCGCGCTTCGTGCATCACTCCATCGTCACGCGGGACAGCACTGGCGCTGATCCCCGGTGCCGGGACGAACGTTTTCGGATCGTAGATATGGGCCACGTCTCGCGCTCTCGGCTCGAAGTTGCATCGAGTGAATTATAGGCTGCCTCACATGCTAAATTAGAAGTCAAGGCTGTGTTTGACCACAGGCAGCCGGATCGCTGATTTCGCGAGCGATTCCTACCTGATCCCCGGGACCGCTTTTTGGGAAATCCGTGGGGAAGATCGCTCATCCCCGGTGAATCCAGTCGCCTCGACTCCCGCGCAAAAGCGTGCGGCAGGCGAACCGTGCCTCATCGGCAGCGCCGGCCGCGTGAAGCTAGAGCGCGACGAGCAGAAAATCCGGCCAACTCGGCGAAGCCGTCGCCCGATCCGCGCCCGAGTGACGTACGCCGGCGGCGTGCTCGATGCGGTCGAGAAATGCCCGCACGTTCGCCACGCCGACCGCGTACGGGAAAACGCGAACATCGGCGCGTCGTTCGGTGAATCGCCGCGCAAACACGAATCGCTCGCGCTCCGCGGTCGAGATCGACGCCATGCACCTCGCGGAGCAGCGTGCGGTCATCGCAAGCTTGTCGGCGACGCGCCGAACCAGCCGTTGACGTGGATCGGAGCTGATCTTGGCGGTGAGGCCGTGCGAGCGCATCAGCGCGACGATAGCGGTCGACGTCGGCGCGCCGCAGCGGCGGCACACGTCCTCGCAGTAGTCGATCGCGAGGTCGCTCTCGCGAGTACTCGCTGATCGGACGCGAGCCCTCGCGCCTTGAACTTCGCGCACGATCTCGGCGCCGATCGCGGCGAGCGTGGCGCGACGCGCCGCCGCGCTCCTCCTCCGCTCAGCGCGAAACCGCCGGACGAGCTTCGCGCGTCTTCGCTGTCGTACGCGCATGTAGAACGCGCCGTTCTCGCCGACGACGGCATCGACCGGCCACATTCGCGCGATGTGGATCGCACCAGCCGGCAGGGCGCCCGGTGACGGGATGACGACGATCTTGCCGGCGGCGGTCAGCCGTTCGAGCGCCCGGTAGGTCTGGCCGGTGATCTTGCCGCGCGTCGACAGCGTATCGTCGATATCGGTGAGCACGAAGCGGATACCGCGCCGCGCGGCGTCCGGCATCGCCGCGAGCGGCAGGCATCCGCTTGGTCGACTCAACCAAGATGCGCCGCGACTGCGTTGGCGCTGGCGGCTCGGTCATCGGCAAGCCGCATTTGGTCCGCCGCCAGAGCACGTCCTCGGCGGTGCGCGCCCATTCGTGCGCAACGCAATGAGATAGTCGACCTCGCGGGCGGTCAACTGCGCGCCGCAAATCCTCGCCAGATCGGTCGCCGTTCGGGCATCGCCGGCGACGCATCGATCGCCGCGGTGCCGTGGCGTCTTCCGACCGCGCGGAGCAGCGCTGCCGGGAATCTGCTGAGTAGCGATCGCACAGGTGCGCGAACCATGCGTTGCGCGATCGCGACCGGGCAAGTCGCCGCTGGGCAGTTTCGCCTTGCGCGTCCACGCCGGCTTCATTTGTGGAAAAAAGGCGCGCGAGCTCGGCCAGCGCCCATGGTCGGTCAGCTTCCGATAGGTCGTGATCTTGCCGCCGAAGACCGACAGAAGCAGGAGCGCCGTTCTCGGCGGTCCAGCTTCAGCACGTAGTCGCGCGTCACGCCGATAGAGGCATTATCCGGAGCCGTCATCGCTAGAGCGGCCGCACGCCGCTGTACGTCCGCACACGATGTCGGCGGCGCGCGAGCGGTCGCTCGAGATAACCGTTGACGAGCGCCAGCAGGTAGTCGGTCTCTTCGGCGCCGATCGCCGGATGATCGTATTGGTCGACACGCAAACGTCGGTGAGTACCGATCAGCGAGTAGTTCTCCTGGTACCTGGAATGACAGAACACGATCCGGTCGTCCGGCGTTCTGCGAAATGTACGCGTGCTCTTCCGGATGCACGCGCGGCACGACGGATGTGGCTGCCCTTCACGCATGGCGGACGTTCGCCCGCGCCGGCTCCGCGCTGACGCTGTCCAACACGTCCTTGACCGCGGGGCCCGCGGCGGTTGACCAATCCGCGCGCGGAAACCGTCTCGGTCTCGCCGTTGGCTGCCGAGACCTCCGCGCGCCACAGGCCGTTCGCGCGGCGCGCGCCTGACGAGTCGCGTGCGCACGCGAATCTGCGCGCCTCTCCGCTTTGGCGTCCCGCGCGTTCAGCACGACGAGACGCGCATCGTCTGACCCGTGCATCGGCGTAAGCGAAGCCGCGCCGAAAACGCGGCTTCAAGCCTGCGCCCCAGCGGCTGCCGGCGAGGATCGACGCCGAACGATTTCGGCAGCCGTCATCTCTCCGCCGAGCCGATCGTAGAGAAGCAGTCCGGCGCGAATCATCTCAGCGCCGGCCGCAAATGCGCCTGTGCGGCAGAACGAACGCGAGCGGCTCGATGAGAGCGGCGCGGCTTGCTGGCAGCACTCGCGCTGGCGAGCGCCTCGGCGATGAAGCGGAAATTCGTAGTACTCCAGGTAGCGCAAGCCGCCGTGAATCGGCTTCGGTCGCTGCCGACGACGTATGCGCGGCGAGGCCGTCGCAGCGCTCGACCAGCAGCACCGACAGCCCAGCCCGTCCGGCGGCGTCGCAGCGCGATGCCGGCGCCGCTGATGCCGCCGCCGATCACCAGGAGGTCGCAGGGTCGATCGTCCATGGAGCGAGGGCATGGATCTTACCGGCTCGATCCCCGCCTGCGAGCTGGCGGCAGCGGCCGCCAGCCGCGCCAGCTGTTGCTCCGGCCGCGTCATCGCTTTCGCGTCGACCAGCGATCGAGTCCTCGGCCTCTACCGGCATCCGGAGACGCAGCGCGAGCTTCGCGCAAGCTCAGCTTTTCGCGATGCGCGTGAGCGCGATCTTCGCCGCGTTCTCGTAGCCGATGTGCGGGTTGTGAGCGCCGTCACCAGCATCAGCGAGCTGCTCCAGACGTTCCGCGGATGCGTTTCTGCGGTTCGGCTCGATGCCCGCGCGCAGCGGTCGTCGAACGACGCGAGCGCGTCGGCGAGCAGTCGCATCGATTCGAGGACGTTGTGCAAGCATCACCGGCTTGTAGACGTTGAGCTGGAAGTTGCCCTGCGAGCCGGCGAAGGCAACCGTGCGCGTCGTTGCCGAACACGCGCGCGACCACCATCGTCAGCGCTTCGCTCTGCGTCGGGTTGACTCTTGCCGGGCATGATCGACGAACCCGGCTCGTTGTCCGGGAATCAGATCTCGCCCAATGCCCGCGCGCGGACCGCTCGCGTACCAGCGCACGTCGTTGGCGATCTTCATCAGCCGCCGAGCCGCAGCGTGCGCACGGCCGCTCACGTTCACCATCGCATCGTGCGCCGACAGCGCCGCGAACTTGTTCGCGCGCGGAAACGAAACGGCTTGCCTGTTTCCTCGCGCAATGTTGCGGCGCCGCCACGTCGCCGAAACGCGCGGGTCGCGCGTTGAGCCCGGTGCCCACCGCCGTTCCGCCGAGCGCAAGTCGATAGCACGGCCATTTCGCGCAGACGCGGATCGTCGCGCGTGCGCTCGTCGAGCTGCGCCGACCCATCCCGAAATCACCTGGCCGAGCGTCAGGCGGCGTCGCGTCCATCAGGTGCGTGCGGCCGATCATCACCAATGCCCTGGAACGCGTCGCCTTGGCGTCGAGCGTGTCGCGCAGCGCGCCGATGGCCGGCAGCAGTTCCGTCGTCGAGCTCGCTCGACCGCGGCGATGTGCATGACGGCTCGGAAACGTGTCGTTCGACGACTGGCCGCGGTTGACGTCGTCGTTGGGGTGAATCGGCTGCTTTGATCCCCACCACGCCGCCGGCAAGCTGGATCGCGCGATTGGCGATCACCTCGTTCGCGTTCATGTTGGATCTGCGTGCCAGAGCCCGTCTGGAACCACGACCAGCGGGAACTCGGCGTCGAGGCGGCCGTCGATCGTCCTGCGCATGCCCCGCTCGATCAGCGCCGCCTTGTCGGCCGGGAGCTCGCCCAGCGCCGCGTCTCGTCCGCGCGGCGCACTCTGAGGACGCCGGAACGCGCGAATCACCGGGCGGTCCCAGCGATAGCGATCGACGCCGATCGGAATTTCGATCGAACGCTGCGTCTGCGCGCCCCACAAGTGTGCCGCCGGCACCCGCACTCTCGCCGAGGGCGTCCTTCTCGATTCGATAGGCGGAGTCGTTCATACGGCGGCAATGCTACGCCACCCGCGCAATGCGTCGTGCGTATGGCGCGCGATCATCGGACTCCTCGTCGGTGGCGATGACGTAGGCGGGCGTATGCGGCTCGCCGTGCGGTGGTAATGCGCGGTCCATGGCGGCGTTGGCCCCTTCGGTCGAGAGTCCGCTGACCCACCGTGCCCTCGGATCACTGGTCGCGGCGCGTACCGGCGCCGCGTTCTCGCCGATGCCCCGCCGGTGACGATCCGGCGCATCCAGGCCGCCGCGCCGCCGCCGCGAGCGACCCCAGCTCGCGCGTGATCCGATAGCAAAACAAGTCGACCGCACGCGCAGCATGCGGATCGGTGCTTGCGGAGCAGCGTGCGCATATCCGACGAAATGCCAGACACGCCGAGGAGTCCTGACTTGGCGGTAGGCGGCCCTCGATCGTCGCGCGCGCCATCCCGAGCGCGTCTATCGGAGATACAAGACCACGCCCGTCGAGCGCGCCGGCGCGCGTGCCCATCATGCGCCTATCGAGCGCGGTGAAGCCCATCGTCGTCGCGACGCTCACGCCGGCGGCGAGCGCGCACATGGATGCGCCATTGCCGAGATGGCGACGACGACGCCCGCGCGCGGCGACTTTCCATCGGAGCGCCGGCAACGCGCCGGCGACGTACTCGTACGACAAGCCGTGGAAGCCGCAGCGCCGCACGCCGCGGTCGGTGATCGCAGCGGGCAGCGCGATCGCCTGCGCCTAACGGCGGCTGCTGTGCGATGGAACGCCGTGTCGAAACAGGCGATCTGGGGAAGGCATGGCGCAGGCGCGCTGTGCGATCGCACGAGATCGGCGCCAGGTCGGCGGCTGATGCAACGGCTGCGAGCAGAATCGAGCTGTTCGAGCGCACGCAGCACCTCGTCATCGACCCGCACCGGATGCGCCGAACCGCATGCCGCCGTGGACGACGCGATGGCTCGCCGCGACCAGCCGGTGCTCGTGCTGGAAATCCTGCTCGAGAAATTCGAACAGGTATTCGGTCGCTCCGTTGTGATCGAGCGCGGCGTCCCACGATCTCCTGCCCGATCACCGCGCCGGAATAATCCCGTGCGACGAAGCGCGCGGCGCCGTCGTGCAGTGTCCTCGATCAATCCGGCGGACACGAAGCGCGAGCGAGGCGCCATCTAGCGCGAACAGCGAAAACTCGAGACTCGACAGAGCCCGCGATTCCAACGCGACCGATCGCGTCGGACATCGCGGCCGCCGATCCGTAGACCGGCAGGCGAAGGCGCGAGCCGCCGGCGTATGCGCGACCAGCATCATCACCAGCCGTCGACGCAAGGCGCATCCGGGCACCGAGTCCGCGCGGAGAGTGAGGACGATCGGCACGCGCGCGCCGACGCACGATGCCGGCGCTGTCGGCGCTCCGCCAGGTATTGCAGCTGCTTCGCCATCATGTTGCCGGCTTCGAGGTCGGGAACGAGCAGGATGTCGGCCTGACCAGCGACCGGGTGACGCGATTTTCTTGGCTGCGGCGGCGACGCATGCTCACCGCATTGTCGAACGCCAACGGGCCATCGAGCACGCCGCCGGTGATTTGGCCGCGATCGGCCATTTTGCACAGCGCCGCCGCATCGACGGTGGACGGAATCTTCGCGTGACGCGTCTCGACCGCGACAGGCAGCGCCACTTTGTGGCTTCGGCGATCCCGAGCACGCGCGCCAGGTCGATGGCGTTCTGCACGATGTCGGCTTTGGTGTCCAAGCCGGGCGCGATCGTTGACCGCGGCGTCGGTGACGAACGAGAGGCGTGGATACGCGGGTACGTCCAGCACGAAGATGTGGCTGATGCGGCGCGCCGTTCGCAAACCGGTCGCCGATGGCACGATCATCGCGCCCATCAGCCTCGTCTGGTGTGGAGACTGCCCTTCATCAAGCGCGTCGACTTCGCCCGCGCGCGCCAAGCTCGACCGCCTGGCCGCCGCCGCATGGCTGTGCTCGGCGGACACGAGTCGATAGGGCGTGATATCGACACGTCCGCGCACCGGCGACCGCGCGTATCTTCTTCTCCGGTCCCACCAGCACAGGCATGATCATTCCGCGTTTCGCCGCCTCGAGCGCACCGGAGCAGCGAATCGCGGTCGCAGGGGATGCACGATCGCGCAGCACACGGGCGTGAAGTCCTTCGCAACGCCGCCACAGGTGCGCGAAGCCGTCGTTGCGCCGCAGGACGATCTCCGGCGTCGCGACGTTCGAATAGGCGACCGATCTGGTCGGCGCGGTCACAACCGCCGTGCCCTCGACCAGCGCCGTCACGCTGTGTTGGTTGACGCAACGGCAGTCAAACTCGATCCGACGGTCGGCGGCAAAGCTTCGCCCGCGCGGACACGGTCGCTGTCAACACGTCGCCGACGGCGATCGACCCCGCGTAGTTGAGTCGCGTCCCACGATCGCCGCGCCCGGTCCCGGCGCAGTCGGCGCAACAGGAGATTCGACACGAGCGCCGCGGCCGCTGCGCCCGGCGCGACAGGACCCTCGCGTCGATGCGCGCCCTCGAGGTGGAACGGATCGACTTCGCCAGCGGCGAGCGCAAGGGCCTCCACGATCGATGACGCTCATTTGTCGCGTCGTCGGACTCGCCTCTGCCAACGCGCGACGCATGTCGAATCGGCGCTGCGAAACGCTCATTGACGCCAACGCGCCTTGGGACCGGCGTACGCGCCACCGCATCGCGACGAAACCTCGCGTGCGAGCGGCGTGCGCCTGCGCGGCGCGGCAGGCGCTCATCTGGCCGGTCGAGGCGTGCGCGCTCATTTCGGAGCCGCACCGGCAACCGCATCGAGATGGCGTGAGCTCCGCCACCAGCGCGCGCTGCCGCTCGTCGAGGCAGCGAACTCGCATGGAGCGCGTCGAGCAGCGTGCATTCGCGCGGCGGTCGGCCAACGTGCGAACGAGCTTCGGCAGCGAGCGCTTGCCTCGCGCGGCGCAAACTCGACGACGATCGTTTCCTCGTGCAACAGCCGGCCGCAGCTCGCCTTCGGTCAGGCCGCGCAGAATGCCGGTGGGCGCGAGCACCACGCGTGTGCTCCATTTGCGCGAGCTTGCGCTTCGCCGCCGCCAGGCCTTGACGATCAGCATCCCGGTCCGGACGACGGCCTCCGGCCAATCCGCGCCGCGATCGATTTCTTCGAGGACCTGGCGCACCGCAGGCACCGAACGCGGATCGAAGCGCGTTTGCCTCCGCATCTGGTCGTCGCGCTCGTCGGCCATCTGCAGCGACATCATGTTGCCGTACACCTGGTAGAACGCCGCCTCCTGCGCTGGCGTCGCGGAGGTCGCGGTAGAAGATCGAGCGCCGCGCTCGCGTATTCGGCGTACAAATGCTCGGCGCGCCGGCCGAGGCTGCTCTCCGTGCGCGGCTGGCGATAGGCGCGCGCCATTTGCGCCGCGAACGGCAACCCCGGCGAGAAACGGATTGGCGATCGGAGAAGGCCCAGCGCTCGACACGCAGCGGATGCCATTCGCGCATCATTTTCGCCGCCTCAACCGGGTGCCGCCGCGCGCATCGCCGGCCGCACGAGTACGCTCGTACGCGCGCTCGGTCAGCTCGGCGAGTGCCGCGACCGCCTCAGAACGGCTTCTCGTCGACGCGATCGAATTTCTGCAACGCGCGCAGGTCCTCGACCTTGCGCTCGCTTGCAGCGTGACGTCGTAGCTGACTTCGCCGTTCGCGTCGTAGTGCTCCTCGATGTCCATCCCGTACAGACCGGGCGGCAGCTGCTGGATGTACTTCAGCACCTCGACGATCTGCGCGTGTTCCTTCTTCGCGACCTTGCCGGACACGAAGATGCCGAGGTGTCCGATGTCCTCGTGCAGCAGGCCGACGATGGTCTGGCCGTTGGCCTTGATTTCCTCGGTCGCACGAATAGACGTCGGCGATCCAGTTGAACGCCTGCTGCGGCGGCGTGATGTTGTCGCCCATCGACGCGAACACGATGATCGGCTGCTTGATCGACTTCAGGTCGAAGTAGCGGCCCGGCCTGAGCCGTCGCCTCGCCTGCCGACAGCTTGTTGCCGACGAAGAGGTTGTTGACGATCCAGCGGATCTCCTCCTCGTTGATCAGGCATAGAAGCCGCCCCACCAGCGCTCGAATTCGAGGAAGCGCTCCGGCTCGGTGTCGATGTTGTCGAACAGGTGGTACCACTTGTCCCAGAGCGTGTTCGCGGGATTCAGGTGCTCGAAATTCGGACGACGAGGTGCGCGCCGTCGAACTTGCCCGCGCCCAAGTCGGCCGCGAACAGCGACAGCCACGCGCCGCCCAGGAGGCCGCCGGAATAGCGGATCGGCGAATCGCCGTCGTTGCCGGACCAGTACGACATCGGTGCGCCGTTGATGCACGAGCGGTCCGGCAATCGTCCGGGCGCGCGGCAGCCAGCATCATGACCGCCCAGCCGCCCTGGCAGTTGCCGACGATCACGGGCTTCTGGCTGTCCGGGATGGCGCTCGGCGACGATGCGGATGAATTCGGCCTCCGCGTCGCGTGACATCGGCGCAGCGTCTGGCCGGGACATCGGGTCCGGATAGAAGATGACGAAGTAGACCGGATGGCCGGCGGACAGAGCGACGCCGACTTCCGAATCCTCCTTGAGCCGCCGATTCCCGGGCCATGGCCCGCGCGCGGATCGACGATCACGAACGGCCGCTTGGCGTCGTCGACGACGACACCCGCGGGCGGAATGATGCGCACGAGCGCGTGGTTGGCGGGCCGTTCGTAGTCGCGCGCATCGGCGATCATCTTCGTACTTGTACGCGAGCACCGGCGGCTTGCCCGCGGCCTCGTGTTCGAGCCACTGGTTGCCGCGCTGGCGCAGCGTGTCCCAGTAAAGAGCCGAGCGCTGCGCGAAGTCGACGCTGTATTCGGACCATTGCCGCCAGAATTCGACCGGGCGTCTTGGGTGGCGTGCGCGCGTTCTGGAATGTGACAGCGGCGTTGCGCATGCGATCGGCGAAGCGCTTGTTCGGCGGTGCGCGTCCGGCGCTGGAGAACGTCGGCGACCGATCGCGAGATGTTGATCGAGCGATCGATGGTGCGGTGCAGATCAGCCATGGCGATTCCTCGGCTAAAAGGTGTTGTTGCAGCGCAGCATTCTACCACTCGCGGGAGGCGTCGCTGCCTTGATCGCGACCAATGAAAAGGGGCGGCTCAGCGGCCGCCCTCTAGCAAATTACTCCGTCGAATCAATGAATTAAGCGCGGTGGCGAAATTTCCGGATAGCCTCGAGTTGGGCCAGCGCGACCGACAGCTCAGCTTGCGCGGCCGCGATCGTCTCTGCCGATTCGCTTGTTCTTCATCGCGTCTTCGGCGCGCTTCCTCGCTTCGAGCGCGCCTTGACCTCGTCCAGGTCGTTGCGCGCGAATCGCCGTGTCCGCCAGCACGGTGACCTTGTGCGGCTGGACTTCGAGGAAGCCGCCCTGGACGAACACGCAGTTCTTCTGCCGCCTGCCCTGGGAACCTTGATGCGCACGGCGCCGGGCTTGATCTGCGTGAAGAGCGGCGTATGGCGCGGATAGATGCCGAGCTCGCCGTCGACGCCCGGCAGGACGACGAACTCGGCCTCGCCGGAGAAGATCTGCTCTTCGGCGCTGACGACGTCGACGGTGATGGTGTTGGCCATGTGCTTTCGTCCGCGTGATTACTGCAGCGTCTTCGCCTTTTCGATACGCTTCCTCGATCGTGCCGACCATGTAGAACGCCTGCTCCGGCAGGCTGATCGCACTCGCCGTTGACGATCATGTTGAAGCCCTTGATCGTGTCCTTCAGCGCAACGTACTTGCCCGGCGAGCCGGTGAACACCTCCGCCACGGTGAACGGCTGCGACAGGAAGCGCTGGATCTTCCGCGCGCGGGACACGGCCAGCTTGTCCTCCGGCGACAGCTCGTCCATGCCCAGGATCGCGATGATGTCGCGCAGCTCCTTGTAGCGCTGCAGCGTCGCCTGCACGCGGCGCGTGCAGTTGTAGTGCTCTTCGCCGATGACGTGCGGGTCGACCTGGCGCGACGTCGAGTCGAGCGGATCGACGGCCGGATAGATGCCGAGCGACGCGATGTCGCGCGACAGCACGACGGTGGCGTCGAGGTGGCCGAACGTCGTCGCGGGCGACGGGTCGGTCAGGTCGTCCGCCGGCACGTACACGGCCTGGATCGACGTGATCGAGCCGGTCTTGGTCGACGTGATGCGCTCCTGCAGCCGGCCCATTTCCTCCGCCAGCGTCGGCTGGTAGCCCACCGCCGACGGCATCCGGCCGAGCAGCGCCGACACCTCGGTGCCGGCCAGCGTGAAGCGGTAGATGTTGTCGATGAACAGCAGCACGTCGCGGCCTTCGTCGCGGAACGACTCGGCGATCGTCAGGCCGGTCAGCGCGACGCGCAGGCGGTTGCCCGGCGGCTCGTTCATCTGGCCGTACACCATCGACACCTTCGACTTGCCCAGGTTCGTCCATGTTGACGACGCCGGAGTCGATCATCTCGTGATAGAAGTCGTTGCCTTCGCGCGTGCGCTCGCCGACGCCGGCGAACACCGACAGGCCCGAGTGCGCGGTGGCGATGTTGTTGATCAGCTCCATCATCGTGACGGTCTTGCCGACGCCGGCGCCGCCGAACAGGCCGATCTTGCCGCCCTTGGCGAACGGGCAGATCAGGTCGATGACCTTGATGCCGGCCTCGAGCAGCTCGGTGGACGGCGACAGCTCTTCGTACGCCGGCGCCGCGCGGTGGATCGACATCGACTTCGCGGCGTTGACCGGCCCGCGCTCGTCGATCGGACGGCCCAGCACGTCCATGATGCGGCCGAGCGTCTCCGACGCCGACCGGCACCGTGATCGGCTCGCTTCGTGTTCACCACCTGCATGCCGCGGCGCAGGCCGTCGGACGAGCCGAGCGCGATCGTGCGCACGACGCCGTCGCCCAGCTGCTGCTGCACCTCGAGCGTCAGCCCGATCTCGTCGAGCTTCAGCGCGTCGTAGATCTCCGGGATCTGGTCGCGCGGAAATTCCACGTCGACCACCGCGCCGATGCATTGAACAATCGTTCCTCGGTTCATGGTTTCCTCAACTTCGTCAGATCAGAATTGTTTCCGCCTACTCGATTGCGTCGGTCATACCGCAGCTGCTCCCCCAACGATTTCCGAGAGTTCCTTCGTGATCGCCGCCTGCCGCGTCTTGTTGTAGATGAGCTGCAGTTCCTTGATGATCTTTGCCGCGTTGTCGGACGCGGCCTTCATCGCGACCATCCGCGCCGACTGCTCGGAGGCCATGTTCTCGTTGACCATCTGGTAAACGACGGCTTCCAGGTATCGCCGCATCATGCCGTCGAGCAGCGTCCGCGCGTCCGGTTCGTAGATGTAGTCCCAGGAACCGTCGGACAACTCGGCCTTGCGCACTTCGCCCGCCGGGGTCCGGTACTGGTCGGGAATCGGGATGATCTTCCCGTGCCGCGGCTCCTGGCTCATCGTGGTGCGGAACGTCGTGAAGTAGATGTGCACTTCGTCGACCTTGCCTGCGACATATTCGTCGATCAGCGTCTTTACCGGACCGACCATCTTGTCCACGTGCGGACGGTCGCCCAGGTTCGTGACGCTGGCGACGACGTTGGCGCCCATCCGCTGCAGGAAACCGAGGCCCCTGCCGCCGATGGCGACGTAGTCGCACTCGATGCCCTTGGCGCGCCACTCCTTGTGCTGCTGCAGCACCAGCCGCAGCACATTGGTATTGAGGCCGCCGCACAGTCCCTTGTCGGTGGTCACGACGATGGCGCCCACCCGCTTGACGACGTCGCGCTTCGTGCAGGAACGGGTGGTGGTATTCCGTGTTCGCCTTGGCGATGTGCAACACGATGTTGAACAGGCGCTCGACGTACGGACGCGAGGCGCGCATCCGGTCCTGCGCCTTCTTCATCTTCGAGGCCGAGACCATCTCCATCGCCTCGTGATCTTGCGCGTGCTCTGCACGCTCTTGATCTTGGTCGTGATTGCCTTGGTGCTCGCCATGACTTGCTTTCGCCCTCGATACCGTACTAGTACGTGCCGTTTTTCTTGAAGTCCTCGATCGCCGCGGCAAGCGCCTTTTCGTCGTCGGCGGTCATTTCGTTGGTCTGCGCGATCTTGTCGACGATGCCCGCGTACTTGCTCCGCATGAACTGGCGCAACGCGGACTCGAACGCCAGCGCCTTTTCCACCGGCACGTCGTCGTAGTAGCCGTTGTTCACCGAGAACAACGTCAGCGCCTTGGTCGGCCACCGACATCGGCGCGTACTGCGGCTGCTTCATGAGTTCCGTCACGAGCTTGCCGCGGTCCAACTGCTTGCGGGTGGCCTCGTCCAGGTCGGAGGCGAACTGCGCGAACGCCGCAAGTTCGCGGTACTGCGCAAGCGACAGGCGCACGCCGCCGCCCAGCTTCTTGATGACCTTCGTCTGCGCGTCCCCACCGACCCGCGACACGGAGATGCCCGCGTTGATCGCCGGCCGGATGCCGGCATTGAAGAGGTCGGTCTCGAGGAAGATCTCGCCCGTCCGTGATCGAGATCACGTTGGTCGGCACGAACGCCGTCACGTCACCGGCCTGCGTTTCGATGATCGGCAGTGCCGTGAGCGAGCCCGTCTTCCCTTGACTTGGCCCTTGGTGAACTTCTCGACGTAGTCCGCATTGACGCGGGCCGCGCGCTCGAGCAACCGCGAATGCAGATAGAAGACGTCGCCGGGATACGCTTCGCGGCCCGGCGGACGGCGCAGCAGCAAGGACACCTGCCGGTACGCCCACGCCTGCTTGGTCAGATCGTCGTAAATGATCAGCGCATCCTGGCCGCGGTCGCGGAAATACTCGCCCATCGTGCAGCCGGAGTAAGGCGCGATGTACTGCATGGCGGCGGATTCGGACGCCGTCGCGGCGACGACGATCGTGTAGTCCATTGCGCCGAACTCGGTCAGCTTGTTGACGACGTTCTTGATCGACGACGCCTTCTGCCCGATCGCGACGTACACGCAGATCAGGTCCTTGCCTTTCTGGTTGATGATCGTGTCGACCGCGCACCGCGGTCTTGCCGGTCTGGCGGTCGCCGATGATGAGTTCGCGCTGGCCGCGCCCGATCGGCACCATCGCGTCGATCGACTTCAATCCGGTCTGCACCGGCTGCTGGACCTTCTGCCGCTCGATTACGCCCGGCGCGACCTTCTCGATGACGTCGCGCATCTTCGCGTTCACAGGGCCCTTGCCGTCGATCGGCTCGCCGAGCGAGTTGACCACGCGGCCGATGAGTTCCGGACCGACCGGCACCTCGAGGATGCGCCCGGTGCATTTCACCGTGTCGCCTTCCTTGATCTTCTCGTAGGCGCCCAGGACGACCGCGCCGACCGAGTCCCGCTCGAGGTTCAACGCGAGACCAAACGTATCGCCCGGGAACTCGAGCATTTCGCCCTGCATCGCGTTGGACAGGCCGTGGATCCGGCAGATGCCGTCGGAGACCGAGACCACCGTCCCTTGCGTCCGCACTTCGGCGGCCGTGTCGAGATGCTGGATCTTGGCCTTGATCAGTTCGCTGATTTCGGAAGGATTCAGTTGCATGGGTTCCTCACGTCTGCCGCGGATTGGGTAAGTGCCGCGGCGTCACGACTATCGAATTCGTTGCAAGGTCAGGCGCGCAGCTGCGCGGCCATCACCCGCAGTTGTTCCTGCACGGATGCATCGATCACCGTATCGCCAACCGTGACGCGCGCGCCACCGAGCAACGCGGGCTTGACGACGACAGCGGTCTCGATTTTCTTGCCAAAGTGCTTTTCGAGCGCAGCCTTGAGCCCCGCAAGTTCTTCGCCATCGAGCGGAAACGCTGTCTCGATCGTCGCCTTGGCTACACCATCGGCCGAGTCCTTCAGCGCGTCGAACAGCACCTGGATCTCCGGCAGCAACGTAATCCGGTCCGCCTCGATCAGCACGCGCACGAAGCTGCGCCCTCCGGGCGTCAGCTTGTCGCCGCAGATCGACAGCAGCAGCGATTCCTTCGCCGCAGCATCGAGCGCCGGGTTGTCCAGCGCTGCCGCCACGCGCGGATCGGCGACGACCGCGCGCGTCAGCCGCAGCATCTCCGACCACACCGGAAGCGCATTGCTTTCGCGGGCGAGCGCGAAGGCCGCTTCGGCATAGGGGCGTGCGATGGTGGTCAGTTCGGCCATGGCTCAATTTGCCTGCGGAATTCAGTTGCCTATAACTGCCGCTTGAGTTGCGCCAGCAATTCCGCGTGGACCTTGAGGTCGACGTCCTTCTGCAAGATCTTCGCTGCCCCGGCCACCGCGAGGTCGGCGACCGCGTCGCGCAACTGCTCCTTCGCCCGCGCGACTTCCTGCGCAATCTCCGCCTTGGCCGCGGCGACGATGCGATCGCCTTCCGCTTTGGCCTCGATCTTCGCCTGCTCGATCGTCTCCGACTTGAAACGCTCGCCGATGGCGACGATTTCCGCGGGACTTGCCCTTGGCTTCCGTCAGCATGTCGGCGATCGCGCTTCTCGGCGTTGGCGAGCTCCTTCCGCCCTTCTTCGCCCGCGGCCAGGCCGTCGGCGATCTGCTTCTGCCGCGTCTCGATGGCGCGCATCAGCGGCGGCCAGATGAAATGGGCGCACGACCCATATGAAGGCCGTGAACGACACGGCCTGCATGATCAGCGTCAAATTGAAATTCATGGTGGACCTTGTGCGGAAAGAGTGTTCGTGCGCGGCCCTATTGCTGAACGACGCTGAGCAGCGGGTTGGCGATCGCGAAGTACATCGCCAGTCCGACGCCGATAATGAACGACGCGTCGATCAGTCCGAGTAGCAGGAATACCTTGGCCTGCAGCTGCGGCATCAGTTCCGGCTGGCGCGCAGCGCCCTCGAGAAAGCGCGAGCACATGATGCCGACGCCCACGCACGCGCCGAGCGCGCCGAGGCCAATCATGAGACCGACACCAACGGCGGTGTAGGCCTGTATCATGCGCCAGCATTTGGATCTTGTCCATGTGCTTATCCTTTCGGATTGCACGTGACAGCGATTTCGGGAAAAGCCCGAAGCAAATGACGTCAGTGGTGCTCCTCGCCCATTGAGATATAGACGATCGTGAGCATCATGAAGATGTAGGCCTGCAGCACGAACGATCAGGATATGGAAGAGCGCCCATATCGACGTTGAAAAGAGCGCGCTGAAAGGTGCCCAGCCCGCTCCGGCCGCGGCCAGCATCGCGAGCAGCAGGAAGATGATCTCGCCGGCATACATGTTGCCGAACAGCCGCAGACTGTGCGACAGCGGCTTCGACACGAATTCGACGAGTTGGAACAGGAAATTGAACGGCCAAAGCAGGAAGTGGTTGCCGAAAGGCGCCACGAACAGCTCCTTGGTCCAGCCTCCCAAGCCCTTGGTCTTGATGCCGTAGATGACCATCAGCGCGAAGACCGACAGCGATAATGCGAACGTCGTATTGACGTCAGCCGTAGGCACCGGGCGCCAATGCTCCACTCGCAGAACGTGCTCGTAGAACCACGACATGATGTCAATGGGTAGGAAGTCCATTGCGTTCATCAGCAGGACCCAGAAGCCCACCGTCAGTGCAATTGGCGCGACCCACTTGCTGTCGCCGTGGTAAACGCCCTCTGACCTGATCGTTCACGAAGGTCACACAGCAATTCGACGAAAGCTTGCGTCTTAGAGGGCACGCCCTGGCGTCGCCTTGCGCGTCACCAAGCCACATGAGGCCCAGCCCAAGCAACCCCAAGAGTAGTGACGACGATCATGACGGTGTCGACGTTGATAGTCCAGAAACTCCCGTATCGCCGACCGACTTGGTCATGAAACGTGAGGTGGTGCTCCATGTATTCGGAAGGTTGTGCTGGGCCGCCATGGTGTTCGGGGATGGGTCAGTTGCGGTCTAAGAGGGCCACGGGGAACAGCAACACGGTGATCACGAAGCTTCCAAAGAATACCGCCGGCACGACATCCCTGTAGGTCAGCATCACCAAACAGAGCTGGAGAATAATCACGAGGATCTTGCTCGCCTCGGCCCGGAACAGCGCGGCCACGGTGCCTCCCGCGGACGCGGGATTCGAGATCCCCATTACCAACACGCAGAAACGACCAGTGCGGTGATGTTGACCACGCCTCCCAGCATGGCCGACAGTGCCCCGTGCCATCCCAGCCAAACCCCGGCCATGACGGCCATTGCGACCGTCGCACCCGCCTGCCATTTGAGGACCCGACGGATCGGCTTGGTCGAAAGTGGCGCTTCCATCGCCGCCGAAGTTGCCACGAATTTGCCTAACAAACACGCCCCTGAAGCAAACCCATCGAATTTTAACCGTTTTGTGCCCATGCTCGCAACGAGACGTTGCGACGCAATGACGCACGGCCGTTCGATAGAAGCGGGTGCGTCAGCCGCCCGAAAGCGCCGCCACGATCATGACGTCGGCTTCCGCCGGGAGGAATGCGTTCGGATCGCGCTGCACCGCGGCGTTCACGAACACCTGGATATGCGGACGCAGCTTTCCCTGTTCGTCCTGCATCCGGAACCGGATGCCCGGATGCGCCGACTCGAGGCCCGCCAGCAGGTCGCCCAATGTCGGAGACGCGGAAGCACAGGCAATCGTGACCGCGGAAGCGCCGTCGCAATACGACCGCAACGGCGACGGTATCCCGACATGAAATTCCAAGGCGCGGGCTCCGGACGTCGCGCGAAGCTACGCCGCCTCGACGGCGTAAATGTGCGGCAGGTGCGCGGCCAGGCATTTCCACGTCCGACCCTCGTCGCGGCTTCCCCACACTTCGCCGGACGTCGTGCCGAAATAGACGCCGACGGCGGGAAAGCGGTCGGCGGTCATCGCCTGCCGCTTCACAGTCCACCAGGTCTGCGATTTCGGCAAGCCTTCGGCCTGGCGCTTCCAAGTCTTGCCGCCATCGCGCGAACGATATGCGGCGGGTTTGCCGCCGGGCGAGATGCGCGGCCAGACATCGCTGCCGTCCATCGGGAAGACCCACAGCGGTGTCCGCGTCGTGCGGGTGCGGCACCATCGGGAAGCCGACGTCGCCAACCGCCTTGGGCATGCTCGGTGCCGATGTCCTGCCAGCGCGTCTGGCGGACGATCGAGGCGGTAGATGCCGCAGTGATTCTGCTGGTACAGGCGATCGGGATTGCCGCCCGCGAAGCGCACGCAGTGCGGATCGTGCCCGAATTCCCGGATCCGGTTGCGGCAGGAAGGTCGCGCGGACGCCGGCGTTGAGCGGATGCCAGTCCGCGCCGCCATCGGTGGATTCCGAACACGCCGCCGCTCGACATGCCGATGTACATGTGCGCGGCGTCGCGCGGGTCGATGAGGACCGAGTGCAGCTTCGGCCCGTCGGGCGTGCCGTCCTGGTCGCCCGCCGCACCACGCCTTGCGCTGCGGATGCGCATTGAAACCCGCCACGCCTTTCCAGTTCACGCCATGGTCGTCGGAGCGGAACAGTCCCTGCGGCGACGTGCCGGCAAACCAGACGCCTGGCTGCGATGCATGTCCCGGCGTCAGCCAGAACGTGTGGTCGACCACGCGCCCGCTGCCGGTTTCGAATGCCGGCGGCGTGGCCGCCTCCTTCCACGTCTTGCCGTTGTCGGTCGAGCGAAATACCGTGGGACCCAGGTGTCCGGTGCGCGCCGCGGCCAGCAGTGTCTTGCCGTCCCGCGGATCGAGCATCGCGTGGTGGACGATGTGCCCAAGGAATTGCGGGCCCGAGAGCTTCCATGTGCGGCGGTCGCATCCGTCGCAAGCGTCCACAGGCCCTTGCGTGTCGCGATCAGAAGGCGCGCCGCGCTTCGGGGCCTCGACGCGTTTGCCTCCCGGGCGTTTCGCTGCAATGCGCGCCATCTTGCTCTCCTTGCGTTGCGATTTCGAAACCCGGAAGTTACCGCTTCGCGATTGTCCCGGCAAGGCGTGGGGTTGAAATTATTGCCGTTGCCTGCAATCCTCCGCTAGTCGAAGCTTTCCGTATCGCGGCACTCAAAGGAGTTTCCATGACGATCAAAGTCGGCGACAAGCTGCCCGCGGGCACGCTGTCGGAGTACATCGAAGTCGAAGGCAACGGCTGCACCATCGGCCCCAACACGTTCAAGGTCGAGGACCTCGACCCGAGGCAAGAAGGTCGTCATCTTCGGCTTGCCGGGCGCGTTCACGCCGACCTGCTCGGCTAAGCACGTGCCCTCGTATCTCGCGAACTACGACAAGCTGAAGGCGAAAGGGGTCGACGACATCTTCTGCATGTCGGTCAACGACGCGTTCGTGATGGGCGCGTGGGCGCGCGACCAGAAGTCCGGCGGCAAAGTGCGCATGATGGGCGACGGCAGCGCCGATTACACGAAGGCGCTCGGGCCTGGAGCTCGACCTCATTGCGCGGGGCATGGGTGTGCGCTGCCAGCGCTTTTCGATGCTGGTCGACGACGGCGTGGTGAAGACGCTGAACATCGAAGGCCCGGCAAGTTCGAGGTCTCCGGCGGCGATACGATGCTGACGCAGCTCGGCTGATGCGCCCACCAGCTGAATTGCCCAGAGCGGAAACGGCGGTTCGCGGGCCGCCGTGTTCGCTTTATGAGCCGGATGCTCAACGCAGCTTGGCGAGAATCCCGTCCAGCTGTTCGAGGCTCGCGTATGCGATGACGAGTTTGCCGGCGCCCTTGCTGCCGACGCTCGATCCTGACTTTGGCGCCGAGTTTTTCCGCGAGCTCGGTTTCCAGGCGCGCGGTATCGGTATCGTGGCCGCGCCGCGGCGTTGCGGCGCGCCTCCCGTTTCGCGGGGCTGAGTTGTGCAGCCACCAGCCGTTCCGTTTCGCGCACGGACAGCTGGCCGTTGACGACGCGCGCGGCCATGGCCGCCTGTTGTGCCAGCGGCAGCGCCAGCATCGCGCGCGCATGGCCCATCTCCATCCCGCCGTTGAGCAGATATTCCTGCGCGGGCTTTGCGAGCGAGGTCAGGCGCAGCAGGTTGGTGACCGCGCTGCGCGAGCGGCCGACCGCCTTCGCCGCCGCTTCGTGCGTCAAGCCGAATTCCTCGACCAGCCGCTTGAGGCCCATCGCCTCCTCCAGCGGATTCAGGTCCTCGCGCTGGATGTTCTCGATCAGCGACAGCGCGAGCGCCGACTGGTCCGGCACGCTCTTGACCAGCGCCGGCACCTCGGTGCAGTCCCGCGCGTTGCGCCGCGCGCCAGCGCCGCTCGCCGGCGATGATTTCGAAGCTGCCGCCTTCGACCGGACGCACGAGGATCGGCTGCATCAGACCCTGCTCGCGAATGGAATCCGGCAGCTCGTTCAACGCCGTCTCGTCCATTCGCGTCCGCGGCTGATACTTGCCCGCCTTGATGCGGCCGATGGCGAGTCGTCTGCAGCGCCTCGCGCGGCGCATCCTCGTGGCCGCCGGACAACAGCGCATCGAGTCCGCGGCCCAGTCCCTTCGGTCGAATCATCGTCCAATGGCTACCGTTCCATGCCGCTGCCGATGCGTTCGCGCCGAGCCGCCAGCGGCCGCCGGCATCTCGCGCTTCGATCCGGCGCAGCATTTCGCCGGCGAGCGCGAGATACGCGAGCGCGCCTTTCGATTGCGGTTCCAGCTTGAACACCGGGATGCCGTGCGACGGCGCTTCGGCAGAGCCGGATGTTGCGCGGGATGATCGTGCGATAGAGCTTCTCGCCGAAATGCTTCTCGAGCTCGGCGGTGACGTTCAGCGCGAGCGTGTTGCGCGGGTCGTACATCGTGCGCAGCAGCCCTCTCGATTTCCAGCGCGCGGATTGAGATGCGCGCGCACCTTCTTCAAGGTCTGGATCAGGTCCGACAGTCCTTCGAGCGCGTAGTACTCGCACTGCATCGGGATCAGCACGGAGTCCGCCGCGCACAGCGCCGTTCAGCGTGAGCAGCGACAGCGAGGGCGGACAGTCGAGCAGGATGAAATCGTAGTCGGTGCGCGACTTCGACTGATCGCGGCCTTCATCTGCGACACAGCGCTTCCGGACTAGCGCGTCCTTCAGGCCGCGTTTCGCGTTCGGGCAGATCGACCAGCTCGATCTCCGCGCCGGCGAGTTCGCGATTCGCCGGCACGAGATCGAAGCCGCCCGACGGCGACGCCACGCGCACGTCCGCGATCCTGCGCTCGCCCAGCAGCGCTTGATACACGGTTGCCTCGAAGCGCGCGCTTGTCGAGGCCCGAACCCGTCGTCGCGTTGCCCTGCGGATCGAGGTCGACCAGCAGCACGCGCCGCTTCATCGCGACCAGGCTCGCGGCGAGATTGACGGCGGTGGTCGTCTTGCCCACGCCGCCCTTCTGGTTGGCCACCGCGATGATGCGCGTCATCGCGCTGCCTTCCTTCGGCCGGACTGCGTTGCATGACGATGAGGTGGCGCGCCGCGTCGAGGCCGGGAACCGCGAGCGCCGGCGTCGCCACCACGGCGAATTCGTCCGGCAACATGCGCGAGCTCCTCGTCCGGATGCACGCCCTTCATCGCCAACATCTTCCTCGTGGCGGCGAGATGGCGCGCGGCCGGCGCATCGGCGAACGTCGCGAGGTCCGAGAACGCGCGCGAGATGACGATATCGAAGGGTGCGCCGGCGCGTAGATCTTCGACGCGCACCGCGTGCGATTCGACGTTGCGCAAGTGCCAGAGCTCGATCGTCGCCTGCACGGAACGGCGCCCTTCTTGTGGTTCGAGTCGACCAGCTGCCGACGCGCGCATCAGGCCGCGCGATCGCGAAGCGGAATGCCCGGGAACGCCGCCGCCCGATCCGACATCGAGCATGCGCAATCCGGCTGTTTGCGCGGAAGATGCGGGACAGACCGCCGAGCGCGTCGAGCAGGTGATGCGTGACCATGCGCGCAGGTTCGCGAATCGCCGTCAGGTTGTAGGTCCGGTTCCACTTCGCGAGCAAATCGAGATACGCCGCGAGTTGCGCGCGCTGCGCAGCGGTCAGCGCCAAGCCCGAGCGCGCGGCAATCCCGCCGGCGCGAGATCAACGCGCCTCGTCGCGCGTCGGCTGCTCGTCGGCCACCGCGCGTCATGCGCTAGACCTGATTGCTTCCGCGCGGCGACCGGCGCGTCGAGCGCCGCCTGCTTCAGATGCACGAGCAGCGAGCGAGATGGCGGCCGGCGTGATGCCGGAAATGCGCGCGGCCTGGCCGATCGTCTCGGGCTTGTGCAGGTTGAGCTTCTGCTGCACCTCGGCCGACAACCCGCGCACCGGTGCGGTAGTCGAGATCCGGCGGGAAGCCGCTGACGATTCCAGTGCGAGATTGCCGCGCGATCTCGTCGTGCTGGCGGTCGATGTAGCCCGCGTACTTGGTCGCGATCTCGACTTGCTCCGCGACCTGCGGATCCGCCGACGGGCGTGCCGGCACCCGGCAGCGTGATGCAGCGACGCGTAGGTCACATCCGGGCGTCGCAGCAAGTCAGTAAGCGCATACTCTCGCTCTATCGGCTTGTCCCAGCACGCGTTCCGCATCGTGCGCGGGCGACGACTTGCGGATTGACGTAGAGTCGTCCGAGGCGTTCGAGCTCGGCGGCGATCGGCGTCGCGCTTGCGCGCAGAACGCATCCCAGCGGGCGTCATCGACCACGCCCCAGCCGGCGGCCGTGTTCGGTCAGCCGCAGGTCCGCGTTGTCCTCGCGCAGTTGCAGCCGGTACTCCGCGCGCGACGTGAACATCCGGTACGGCTCGGACACGCCGCGCGTGATGAGGTCGTCGACGAGCACGCCGAGATACGCCTCGTCGCGGCGCGGGCACCAGCCTTCTTCGCCGCGCACGTGAAGCGCCGGCGTTGATCGCCGGCGAGCAGGCCCTGCGCGGCGGCTTCCTCGTAGCCCGTCGTCCCGTTGATCTGGCCCGGCGAAGAACAGGCCCGCGATCGCCTTGGTCTCGAGCGTGGACTTCGAGGCCGCGCGGATCGAAGTAGTCGTATTCGATCGCGTAGCCGGGCCGCAGGATGTGCGCGTTCTCGCAGCCCGGCATCGAGCGCACGAGCGTCGAGCTGCACGTCGAACGGCAGCGACGTCGAGATGCCGTTGGGATAGATCTCGTGCGTGTCGAGGCCTTCGGGCTCGAGGAAGATCTGGTGGCTCGTCGCGGTCGGCGAAGCGCACGACCTTGTCCTCGATCGACGGGCAGTAGCGCGGCCCGACGCTCTTGATCACGCCGGTGATACATCGGCGAGCGGTCGAGCCCCGCGCGGATGATGTCGTGGGTGCGCGCGTTGGTGTGCGTGATCCAGCACGGGACCTGGCGCGGGTGCATCGCGCGCGTGCCCATGAAGCGAGAACACCGGCGCGGGGTCGTCGCCCGGCTGCTCGGTCAGCGACCGAGAAGTCGATCGTGCGGCCGTCGAGCGCGGCGGCGTGCCGGTCTTGAGGCGGCCGACGCGGCAGCTTGCAGTTCGCGCAGCTTGCGCGCCCAGACGCTTGGCCGGCGGGTCGCCGGCGCGGCCCGCCTCGTAGTTGTCGAGGCCGACGTGGATGAGTCCCGACAGGAACGTCCCGGTCGTCAGCACCACGGCGTCCGCGTGGAAGATCGAGGCCGATCTGGGTCACGACCCCGACGACACCCGGTCGCCCGTCGAGCAGCAGGTCGTCCACCGGCTGCTGGAACAGCGTCAGGTTCGGCTGGTTCTCGAGCCGGCTGTCGAATCGCGCTGCTTGTAGAGCATCCGGTCGGCCTGGGCGCGCGTGGCGCCGGACCGCCGGCCCCTTGCTCGAATTGAGCGATCCGGAACTGGATGCCGCGCCTCGTCGGTGGCGATCGCCATCGCACCGCCCAGCGCGTCGACCTCCTTGACGAGGTGTCCCTTGCCGATGCCGCCGATCGACGGGTTGCACGACATCTGCCCGAGCGTCTCGATGTTGTGGGTGAGCAGCAGCGTGCGCGCGGCCCATCCGCGCGCGACGCCAGCGCGGCCTCGGTGCCGGCGTGGCCGCCGCCGACGACGATCACCTCGAATCGCTTGCTTGAAGTCCATGAATTTAAACGAGATTGCGTCTTAGCCGCCGTGACGCGGCTCGGAAGTCTCATTTTACGCGATCCGGACGCCAGCCGATAGGCCGCGTTGTTTCACGTGGAACCGGAGGAATCCGTGGGGCGGTACTCGGCCCAGTTGTCGCCGTCGCCAAGGTTTCACGTGAAACACTCCGTCGTGCGCCACTCGCTCGGATGGCCGTAAGGACCCATCCAATCGGCGCGGACGGTGATTACTCACTCCGAACTGTGCACGGCCGGACGCCTACTGCCGAGCGCGAGTCAGGAAGTGAGCTTGGCGCCCAGCCGCTCGCGCGTTCCGCCCTGCAGCGCCGCGTGGGCGTTTGGCCCCGAGCTTGGCGAACAGTTCGTCATGCGACGCGAGGTTCCCGCTGCCACTGCGCGCAGTCCACGTTCATCACGCCCGCAAACCGGTCCGCGCGTCGAAATCGGTCCCCGTCCAGTTGAGATCGCCATAGGCGGGCGCCAGACCAGTCGGCGGTTTCATCGGCATGCGCGCGCCCGGCGCAGCGTTCGACGACCCACTGCAGCACGCGCATGTTCTCGCCGAAGCCGGGCCACACGAACTTGCCGTCCGCGTCCTTGCGGAACCAGTTGACGCTGAAGATGCGCGGCGGGTGCGCGACCGCTCGGCCCATGTCGAGCCAGTGCTGGAAATAGTCGCCGACGTGATAGCCGCAGAACGGCAGCATCGCGAACGGGTCGCGCCGCACTTCGCCGACCGCGCCCGGCCGCCGCGGCGGTCGTTTCCGAGCCCATCGTCGCGGCCTTGTAAACGCCCTCTTCCCACGTGCGCGCTTCGACTGACCAGCGGGACGGTGTCCGAGCGGCGCGCGCCGAAGATGAAGGCGGAGATCGGCACGCCCGCCGGATCGTCCCATGCCGGATCGAGCGACGGACACTGCGTCGCGGCCACGGTGAAGCGCGCATTCGGATGCGCGGCCTTGCGGCCCGCACCGCATCCGGCGTCCAGTCCTTGCCCTGCCAGTCGATCAGATGCGCGGGCGGCTCCTGCGTCATGCCTTCCCACCAGACGTCGCCGTCGTCGGTCAGCGCGACGTTGGTGAAGATCGACGTTGCGCTCGCAGCGTCTCCATCGCGTTCGGGTTCGATCTCGTACGACGTGCCGGGCGCGACGCCGAAGTAGCCCGGCCTCCGGATTGATCGCGTGCAAGTAGCCGTCGGCGCCGGGCTTCGATCCAGGCGATGTCGTCGCCGATCGTCGTGACCTGTCCAGCCTTCGAAGCCCGCGCGGCGGGATCAGCATCGCGAAATTGGTCTTGCCGCAGGCGCTCGGGAACGCGCGCGGCGACGTACGTCTTCTCGCCCTGCGGGCGACGTCACGCCGAGGATCAGCATGTGCTCGGCGAGCCAGCCCTCGTCGCGGCCCATCACCGAGGCGATGCGCAGCGCGAAGCACTTCTTGCCGAGCAGCGCATTGCCGCCGTAGCCCGAGCCGTAGCTCCAGATCTCGCGCGTCTCGGGGAAATGCGACGATGTACTTCTGGTCCTTGTTGCAGGGCCACGCGACGTCGCGCTGCGCCGGCGGCCAGCGGCGCGCCGACCGAGTGCACGCACGGCACGAACGCGCCGTCGCTGCCGAGCACGTCGAACACCGCGCGGCCCATGCGCGTCATGCATCCGCATGTTGACGACGACGTAGGGGCTGTCGGTAAGCTCGATGCCGATGTGCGCGATCGGGCTGCCGAGCGGCCCCATCGAAAACGGCACGACGTACAGCGTGCGCCCGCGCATGCAGCCGTCGAACAAGCCGTTGCAGCGTGCGCCGCATTTCCGCGGGCGCGACCCAGTTGTTGGTCGGGCCGGCGTCGTCCTTGCTGCTCGCTGCAGATGAACGTGCGGTCCTCGACGCGCGCGACGTCGGACGGATCGGAGCACGCGAGGTAACTGTCCGGGCCGCTTCGCCGGATCGAGCTTGCGTCAGCGTGCCGGCGGCGACCATCTCGCGCAGAGCCGGTCGTATTCGGCGCTGCGCTGCCGTCGCACCAGACGATGCGGTCGGGCTGCGTCAGCGCCGCGATTTCGCGCACCCAGCCCATGCAGGCGGGCATGACGGCACGTAGGAGGGCGCACCAACGGATGCGGCGAGCGTGTGCCAACGATTCAGGATTGGTTCATCGAGTTCGGGGCGATGCTGGACCGTGGCGGGAGAACTTCTACGCCGCTGTCGAACGATTCACGAAACGACGCCCAGCGGTAACGATGATTTACTCCGCCGGTCCGTTCGGCGCACTGGTCCGGCGGCCTTACCGGTTGGCGACGATGAACAGGCGCCGCGAAAGGAAACAGCGTCGCTCCCGTCGTTGCGCGCGGATACGCGGCGCGCATTTCCCGCACGTGTAGTCGCGCAGGAATTCGGCGCGTTCGCCTCGCTCGAGCGCCGCCGAGGAACGGCACGAGCCACGTCCCCTTGGTCCACGCCGCGACCGGATGCTCGCCATCCGTTCGCGGCGGCAGCACCTGCAGAGTATTCGGTCGACCAGATGTCGACGCTCGCCATCAGCGGCGAGGCCAGCCGAAATAAGTCGGCGGCGCCGCCACCGGCGCCTGCGCGCACGAGCGAACGCCAGCTTCGCCCGCCAGCGTTCGCTCCGCGCGAGGTCGGCGATGCTCGTATGCGACGGCGCGCGAAAATTGTCCGGCATCTGCACGGCCAGCACGCCCTCGCGCGCCACCATCGCGCGCGACGCGCGCAAACAACGGCGGCGTGGTCAGGCAGCCAGTGCAACGCCGCATTGCTGTAGACCAGATCGACCGGCGCATCAGGCTGCCACGCGCCAGGTCCGCCGCCACGAATTCGTAGCGCAGGTCGGCAGGCGTTGCCGCCGCGCGCGCCTGCGAGCATCTCCGGCGAACTGTCGACGCCGACGATGCGCGCGTCCGGCCAGCGCTCGCCCAGGATCTTCGTCACGTTGCCGGCGCCGCAACCGAGATCCACGATCGTTCGCGGCTGCGTGAGCGGCACGCGCGGCGAGAAGATCGAGCGCCGGCCGCAGGCGCTCGCCCGCAAACTGGAGGTATTGCGCAGGTTGCCACGCCATGCTCAGTCTCCTTCTTCGCTTTCTCCTTCGCTGCCAGCCTCGCCCGCGGCCCACCATCGTTGCACGCGCGCGCAAAGACGGGCACGGTGGTGAGCAAGAATGACCACGACGCGCGCGACGTGAAAGGCCGTGACCAGCGGCACGCCCAGTTGCAGCACCTTCGCCGTGATGCACATTTCGGCGATGCCGCCGGGCGCGGTGCCGAGCACGCAGGCGTGCGCCGGGTGCAGTCCGCGACGCCTACGCCAGGCCGCGCCGAAAGCCGCGGACAGCGCCATCGCCACCAGGACCGATATCACCACCGCGCTGACGAACCGGTGCGCGCCCTGCAGGAAATCGCGTTGGAAGCGCGACCCCAACGCGCACCCGAGCAGGCACTTGTCCCGACGTTCGACGCCCACTGCGGCATCGCGGAGAGATCGATCTGCGCCGCGGTCAGCGGGATGGCCACCGCCAGCGAGCCCAGCACGAACGCGTTGGGAACGTGGAAACGTATGGAAGACGAAGCCGCCGACGGCCGTCGCCGCCATCAACAGCACGAAGCCCGTGCGGAGTCGAACGACTTCGCCCCTTGCACGTACGGGTCGGCGCCGTGCACGCCGAGCAGCGTGTAGACCGCCGGGATGACCGGCGACGACGATCAGGATGCGCAGGCTTTGCGCGGCGGCGACGCGATCGACGCGCGCGCCGAAGCGCTCGCCCAGCACGGCCATCTCCGCCGCGCCACCGGGCACGCTCGCGAAGAGTGCCGTCGTGCGGTCCAGTCCCGCCATTCGCGCGAGGGCGATGCGCAGACACGTAGCCGACGGCCACTGCGAACACGGCGCCGGCGAGCAGCAGGTACCAGAGTCCCGCGACTTCGCGCACGACCTGCGGCGTGAAGTAGAGGCCGAGCGACGTCCCGATGATCCACTGCCCGCCGTAGCGCACCGGTGCGGCGACGCCGAGGTCGACGCCGGCGACGCGCAGGAACGCGAGCGAGAACAGCGGGCCCGAGCATCCACGGAATCGGCGTGTGCAGCCACGCGCACGCATAGCCCGCGACGGCGCCGATAGCGAGCGCCGGCGAGGGCGTTGCCGAGACCGCTGACGCGTCATCGCGCGACGCACCTTGCGTCGCAGCGGCGTTATTTGCCAATGCAGAAGCGCCCGAAGATCACGCCAAGCAGATCGTCGGCGGTGAACTCGCCGGTGATCGCGGACAGTGCGCTCTGCGCTTCGCGCAATTCCTCGGCGAAGAGCTCGATCGGCGGCGGCGTCGAGCGCGAGCTGCGCGGCCGCCGCGGCCAGATGGCCGACGCGCGTCGCGCAACGCGTGACGTGCGCGCTCGCGGGCGAGGAACGTATCTTCGGTCGTGGCCTTGCGCGCCGACGACCGCGAGCACTTCGCGTCTCCAGCAGGTCGATGCCGGCGCCGACGTTGGCGCCGACAGCCACACATGCCGGCGCGAGCGCCGCCGTGATTCGTCGCGCAGCGCCGACGTCGGCGCGATGTGCGCCAGGTCGGCCTTGTTGTGCACGACCACGCGCGGCAACGCCTGGCGGCAGGCGCGCCAGGATTCGCCGGTCTTCGCGCATCGAGCGCGTCCGCACCAGCGCGCGCATCGACCAATCAGCAGCACGAGGTCCGCGCGCTCCACCGCGGCCCACGTGCGCTCGATGCCGATCGCTTCGACGGGGTCGGCCGTGTCGCGCAATCCCGCCGTGTCGACGACCGTCAGCGGGATGCCCGCGATCTCCACGCTGCCGCTCCACCGTGTCGCGCGTCGTGCCCGCCACCGGCGTGACGATCGCGGCTTCCTCGCGCGCCGAGCGCGTTGAGCAGGCTCGACTTGCCGACGTTCGGGCGACCCGACCAGCACGACCGTCAGCCCCTCGCGCAACAGTGCGCCGGTCTGCGCGCGCGCGAGCACTTGCGCGAGCGTCGCGCGAATCGCCGCCAGTTTCGCTACGACGTCGCCGGCGCGCAGGAACTCGATGTCCTCATCCGGAAAGTCGAGCGTGGCCTCGGTAAACATCCGCAATTCGATCAGCGCATCGACCAGCGCGTGGATCTTGCTGCGAGAATTCACCGGTCAGGCTGCGTGCCGCCGCGCGCGCGGCGGTGGCCGTCGCGGCATCGATGAGATCAGCCACGCTCTCGGCCTGCGCGAGATCGAGCTTGCCCGTTGAGGAACGCGCGCTTCGTGAATTCGCCGGGTTCCGCGATGACGCGCGCCCAACTCGACGCAGCGCGCCAGCACCAGGCGCAGCACCGCCGGTCCGCCGTGCCCGTGCAATTCGAACACGGTTTCGCCGGTATACGAGGAAGGCGCCGGAAAATAGCAGCGCCAGGCCCTGGTCGAGCGGCGCACCCAGCGCATCGCGGAACGTCGTGACGGTGGCGACACGCGGCGCCGGGACCGCCGCCGATCAACCGCGATCAGCGCGTCGAGGTCACGCACCCGAGACGCGCACGATCCCGACGCCGCCGCGACCGGGCGGCGTGGCGATCGCGGCGATGGTGGGTGGCGCAACGGGTGGCGGGCATTTCGCGTTTATAGCGTATCGCCCGCCGGACGCGAAACGGGCCGACATTGTGCCGGCCCGTCGCTCCGCTCACCGGTCAGCGCCGCTTGGCCGCCGCGAGCCGCCGCCTCGCCGCTCGATCACGCGGTTCATGTGCCACTGCTGGAAGATCTGCAGCGAGTTGTTGATGAGCCAGTACAGCACGAGGCCCGACGGGAAGAACAGGAACAGCACCGAGAACGCGATCGGCATGATCTGCATCACCTTCGCCTGCACCGGATCGGTGATCGGCGTGCGGCGACAGCTTCACCTGCAGGTACGCCGTGACCGCGTAGATGACCGGCAGCACGTAATACGGGATCCGGCGCCGACAGGTCCTTGATCCAGCAGATCCATGGCGCATGGCGCAGCTCGACCGCCGGACAGCAGCACCCAGTACAGCGCGATGAACACGGGGATCTGCACCAGGATCGGCAGGCAGCCGCCGAGCGGATTGATCTTCTCCGTCTTGTACATCTCCATCATCTTGATCTGCAGCTGCTGCTTGTCGTTCGCGTACTGCTCCTGCAGCGCCTTCATCTTCGGCGCGATGACCTTCATCTTCGCCATCGAGCGCGGCGCTCGCGTGATTGAGCGGGTAGAACGCGCTCTTGATCATGATCGTCATCACGATGATCGCCCAGCCCCAGTTGCCGAGGATGCCGTGCAGCCATTTGAGCAGCCAGAAAAGCGGCGCGGCGAGGACGGTGAAGATGCCGTAGTCGACGACGAGATCCAGGCCCTTGGCGGTCTTTGCCAGCGACTTCCTGGTCCTGCGGTCCGACGTAGAGGGGCACGCGCACCTCGCCGGCAGCGCCCGGCGCGATGGTGCCGACCGGCACGATGACGCCGGCTGAGTAGAGTCCGTTGTCGAGCTTTTCGCGTAGAACTCGCGCGGTGATTTTCTCTCGTCGGACGGCATCCACGCCGCGACGAAATAATGCTCGACCATTCCCACCCAGCCGTTGTCGGCGGTCTTCTGTGTACGGGAGCTTGCGCGACGGATCGGCGGCGAGCTTGTCGATGTCGCCGAATTCGACTTTCTGGTACTTGCCCCTGTTCGGTATAGACGGCCGGACCGACGAACGCCGCAGGCGCGCCCCAGCTCTGGCGCCACCGGCTGCTTCGTGTCGCGCGGTGAGCTGGAAATATGCGTAGGGCGAGAGCGGCGCGCTGCCGCGCATTGGTCACGTCGAAGGCAACGTCGATGACATAACTGCCGCGATGAAACGTCAGCACTTGCGTAACTTTGAGCGCCATTGGCCGCCGTGGTAACGAGCTTCAGTTCGACGCGATCCGCGCCGGCGGCAAGTTCGCGCGGACCCGGAAGTGCCTCATACAACGTGCGATGGTTGGGCAGTCCTTCGCCCAGCAGGCCGGCCTGCGCGATGGCGATGCGCTCGGCATTGCGTTGCAGCGCCAAGATACGGCTTCGTCTCGTCATTCATCTCGTGGTGCTGGTTGAGCGCGATACCCGAAATGACGCCGCCCGCGGTATCGACTTCGGCCGTGATAGAGGTCGGTGCGAATCGTGATCGTCTGGCCCGAAGCCTTCGTGTCGCCTTGCGTCGGCACGGCGCCGGGCACGGCCGCGGTTCCCGGCACATTGGCGGTTGACGGAACCGGCAAGTCCTTCGGCGCGGAAGCCGCTTCCTTGCCACCGGGCGCGGCTTGCTGCGTGGGCGGCGCAACCGGCGCGTGGAGCTTCTGCCATTCTCCCCACAGCAGAAAGGCGGAGAAGGAGAAAGACGATGAACAGGATGATGCGTTGCGTATCCATGGAATCTAACGAGTGCGTGACGTCGCGGAAGGGTGCAGAACGGTGATCAACGCGCGACTGGCGAGTTGCTCAATGAGGATCAATCAGGAACGGGATCATAGCCGCCGGGATGATACGGGTGGCAGCGTGAAACGCGCTTGACCGCGAGCCATGAGCCCGGTCAGCGCACCGTGCTTTTCGACTGCCTCGCGTGCGTATTCCGGAACAGCTCGGCGCAAATCGACAGATGCGAACCCAGCAACGGCCGCAGCAGGTATTGGTACCCGCGGATGCCGGTCAGCAGGACCGCTTTCATGGCCGCGCCACGAGTTCGGCGAGGAGACTTGCCGCTTCCAGTCACGGCGGCGTCAGAGCTCGACAGGAATTGGAGACTTTTTCACACGCAGGATCACGTCGTACGCCGTGAGCGCCGGACGCAGTGCGCGAACGACTTCGCGCAGGCGGCGGCGCAGGCGACTGCGATCGACCGCACGGGGAGAGTCTTGCGTCCGATGACATAGCCGATGCGGACCAGGTGTCCGGGCGGCGGCAGCGGCAACCAATTGGCATGTGGAGGCCTTCGCTGCGGCGCGCCTTCGCGAAACTACCGCCTCGAATGCGCCTGGGCCGGTGAGACGAAACGCCCGGGCCATGGAGCCGGGCGTCGGGCACTGCGGACGAGTTCGTCAGGGCGATCGTCAGACGGTCAGGTTCTTGCGGCCCTTGGCGCGGCGCGCCGAGAGCAACTTTGCGGCCGCCGACCGACGCCATACGCGCGCGGAAGCCGTGCTTGCGGGCGCGGCGGATCTTGGAGGCTGATAGGTGCGTTTCATCGCTTTGCCTTGACTGAAAGTGTGGTGCCAGAAATGTGGTGCAAAAGCCTTACAGTTAGAGCGCGTTATCACCCTATCTGTCAATCCAGGCGCCCAAAAACCCTGCGCGCGGCGTGGGTGCGAGCGATTACTCTCGCCGGCGGGCGCGGCGGCTCCAACGGCTCCCTGTAGCATATCTGCCACCGTCGAATTCCTGTGGATAACTGGAACTTGGGGGAATACAATCCACAACCCCGAGCGTCCAAAGCGCCGGACGTGCGGGGCCCGCCACTACCGATGGCGGGGGCCGTCCTAACCAAACCAAGAGTCGCCAACGACCCGTTCACCGCATGCACGCCAACCTGCTACCCCCTGCCCGGGCGCTATGCCTTTCGGCCTTCGAGCGCGAACTGACGCCCCAGCAGTTCGCGACGTGGATCGTCGCCCACTCTCCTGTGCCGATGAGGGTGGAACGCTCAAGTTGCTCGCACCCAATCGCTTCGTCCTGCAATGGGTGCGCGACCGATTCAGCAACCGGATCGAGGCGCTCGCGCGGTGAGGCGACCGGCGCGCCGGTCACCCTCGAGTTTGGGGTCGCCGACGCCGCGACCGAGGCCCAGGCGCCGCCGGAGCCTCGCGTCCGAGGGCCCGCACGCCCCACCGGCAGCCCCTGTGGATACCTTGGCGCGCGCCACCTCCCCTTCCCAGCCCGCATGGCGCCCGCGGCACTGGCCGCCCCAGGAAACAGGGACGCCAGCAGCCTCAATCCGGGTTCAACTTCGCGTCGTTCGTGGCCGGCAAGGCCAACCAGCTGGCGCGGGCCGCCGGCCTGCAGGTCGCCGATCATCCCGCGTCCTATAACCCGCTCTTCGTGTACGGCGGAGTCGGCCTGGGCAAGACGCACCTGGTCCAGGCGATCGGCAACCACATCCTGGCCCAGAACCCGGCCGCCAAGATTCGCTACATCCACGCCGAGACCTATGTCTCTGACGTGGTTCGCGCCTACCAGCACAAGGCCTTCGACGAATTCAAGCGGCATTACCGGTCGCTCGACCTCCTGCTCATTGACGACATCCAGTTCTTCGGCGGCAAGAGTCGCACGCAGGAGGAGTTCTTCTATCTGTTCAACACGCTGATCGAGGCGCACAAGCAGGTCGTCATCACCTGCGACACGTACCCGAAGGAGATCGCCGGCATCGAGGAGCGCCTGATCTCGCGCTTCGGCTGGGGCCTGACGGTCGCGCTGGAACCGCCGGAACTCGAGATGCGGGTCGCCATCCTGCTTTCCAAGGCGCAGTCGACAGGAATGCGGATGGACGAGCAGGTGGCATTTTCATCGCCAAGCACATCCGCTCCAACGTGCGTGAACTGGAAGGCGCGTTGAAGCGCGTTCTCGCGTACTCGAATTTCCACGGCCAGGAGATTTCGCTGGCGCGGCTGGCCGAGGCAGCTGCGCGACCTCCTCGCCGTCCAGAACCGCCAGATCTCGATCGACAACATTCAAAAGACCGTCGCTGATTACTACAAGATCCGCATTTCCGACATGCATTCCAGAAGCGCTCCCGCGCGGTGGCGCGACCGCGGCAGGTGGCCATGGCGCTGGCCAAGGAGCTGACGCAGATGTCGCTGCCAGAGATCGGGAGCAACTTCGGCGGGCGCGACCACACCGACGGTTCTGCACGCCTGCCGGCAGGTCGCCAAGCTGCGCGAATCCCTGCCCGACATGAACCACGATGTGAACTTCCTACTGCAGGTATTGCGCAGCTGAGGCGTCAGCCGCCCGGAGGCCCTCAGCAACGCCCCCGGTTCAGAGCACTTTTTCCCTATGAAAAACCGCATTTTCCCGGGTATAATCTCGAAGGTTTGCGACGAATAGCTTGTGGACTAAGTTGTCAATGAAGTGTGAACTGAGTGTGCAACTGAGCGCGAACTGAATGTGAACTGAGTGTCAACAAAGAGCGCATTTCCGCCCACGGCTTTTCCAGTCCCCAATCGATCCACCGGCAGGACAGGACTTATCCCGCCGGTTTGGGTCGTGGAAGCTCATGAAGCACAACCGCTTTTGGCGGTTCATACCGAATCAGCACTGCCTCCTATTAACTGATCTTACTCATCAACAATGCAACTAAAGCAGATCGCCCGCGACGCGCTCCTGAAGCCATTGCAGGCCGTTTCCGGAATTGTTGAACGCAGGCACACGTTGCCGATCCTGGCCAACGTACTGCTCGAACCGCGCGACGGCCACCTTTACGTGACCGCGACGGATCTGGAAATGCAGATCACGGCGCACAGCACCCTCGACGGCAAAGACGGCCAGGCGATTACCGTGGGCGCGCGCAAGCTGCAGGACCTGCTGCGCGCACTGCCCGACGACGCCACGCTCAACATCGATGTCACGAGCAGCAAGATGACGGTGCGCGCGGGCCGGTCGCGCTTCAACCTGCAGACATTGCCCGCGGCCGACTATCCGCGCATCAGCCTCGGCACCGAACAGCTGCAGACGCTGTCGCTGCCGCAGCGCGACCTGCGCAAGCTCTTGAAGCTCGCCGAATTCGCGATGGCGCAGCAGGACATCCGGTATTACCTGAACGGCATGCTGGTCGTCATCGACAAAGGGACGCTGCAAGCGGTGGCCACCGACGGGCATCGCCTGTCTGGGCCAGCCTCGCGGTCAGCGGCGACTTCGCGCGCCAGGAGGTGATCCTCCCGCGCAAGACGGTGCTCGAGCTGGGCAAGTTGCTGGACGACAGCGAAGACCCGGTCACGCTGGACATCCTCGCCAACCAGGTGCGCTTTCGCTTCGCCAACGTCGAGCTGGTGTCGAAGGTCGTCGACGGCAAGTTCCCGGATTTCAACCGCGTCATTCCTGTCGGCCACACCAAGCTGGTCGAGGCTCGACCGCGTCGTCGCGCTCGCCGCCCTCCAGCGCGCGGCGATCCTGTCGAACGAAAAATTCCGCGGCGTCCGCGTCGTGCTCGGCACAGACCAGATGAAGATCATCTGCACGAACAGCGAGCAGGAGGAGGCCGAGGAGGAGCTCGAGATCGCTTACAAGGGTGATCCACTGGACATCGGCTTCAACGTGACCTACTTGCTCGATGCGCTGCAGAACGTCGCCGTCGACAAGGTGAATTTTGCCTTTGGTGACGCGAACTCCAGCGCGCTCGTGACGATGCCGGATCGCGACGACTACAAATACGTCGTGATGCCAATGCGTATTTGACGCTGCGAATGCCCGCGACCCATCGCCTCATTCGCCTGTAACGCGCGCCGACGCCCCGTCGGCGCAGCAGATTTGGCGGAGAGCAGAACTCCCCCACGACGACGGAAGAAAGACTGAATGACACCAGCGCAACCCCTGCCGCAGCAACCACCGCAGCCGCAACCGCAGCCTAACGGCCAGGCCAACGGCGGCGACTACGACTCGTCAGCATCCAGGTTCTGAAGGGCCTCGACGCGGTGCGCAAGCGCCCCGGCATGTACATCGGCGATACCTCCGACGGCACGGGCCTCCACCATATGGTGTTCGAGGTCCTCGACAACGCGATCGACGAGGCGCTCGCCGGCTGGTGCGACGACATCAAGGTCATCATCCACGCCGACAATTCGATCAGCGTGCAGGACAACGGGCGCGGCATCCCCACCGACATCAGGAAGGCGACGAGGAGAAGCGCTCGGCGGCGGAAATCGTGATGACCGAGCTGCACGCCGGGCGGCAAGTTCGACAACAACAGCTACAAGGTCGCCGGTGGCCTGCATGGCGTGGGCGTGTCCGTCGTCAACGCGCTGTCCAACTGGTTGAAGCTCAAGATCTGGCGCGACGGAAAATTCCACCAGATGGAATTCCGCCGCGGCGTCGCGGTGGCGCCGCTCGCGGTGATCGGCCCGAGCGACCGGCGCGGCACCGAGGTCCATTTCATGGCCTCGTCGGAGACCTTCAGCAACATCGAGTACCACTTCGATATTCTCGCCAAGCGCATCCGCGAGCTCTCGTTCCTCAACAACGGCACGAAGATCGAGCTGATCGACCAGCGCGATGGCAAGAGCGAAAATTTCGCCTACTCGGGCGGCGTCAAGGGCTTCGTCGAGTACATGAACCGGGCGAAGATCGTGCTGCATCCGAAGATCTTCCACGCAATCGGCGAAAAGGACGGCGTGATCGTCGAGGTCGCGATGCAGTGGAACGATTCCTACGCCGAGAACGTCCAGTGCTTCACCAACAACATTCCGCAGCGCGACGGCGGCACGCACCTGACCGGGCCTGCGCCAGGCGATGACGCGCACGCTGAACGGCTACATCGAGAAGGAAGAGATCGCGAAGAAGGCGAAGGTGGAAACCACCGGCGACGACATGCGCGAGGGCCTGAGCTGCGTGCTGTCGGTGAAGGTTCCCGAGCCCAAATTCTCGTCGCAGACCAAGGACAAGCTGGTCTCGTCCGAAGTGCAGCCGATCGTGCAGGAAGTGGTGTCGGCCAAGCTTGTCCGAGTTCCTGCTCGAGCAGCCGCTGGACGCGAAGATCATCTGCGGAAAGATCGTCGACGCGGCGCGCGCGCGCGAAGCGGCGCGCAAGGCGCGCGACCTGACGCGCCGCAAGGGCGTGCTCGACGGCATGGGGCTGCCCGGCAAGCTCGCCGACTGCCAGGAGCGCGACCCGGCGCTGTGCGAGCTCGTACCTGGTCGAGGGCGATTCCGCCGGCGGCTCGGCCAAGCAGGGCCGCGATCGCAAGTTCAGGCGATCCTGCCGCTGCGCGGCAAGATCCTCAACGTCGAGCGGGCGCGGCTTCGAAAAGCTCGTCTCGTCGCAGGAGATCGTCACGCTGATCACCGGCGCTGGGCACGGGCTTCGGCAAGTCGGCCGGCGACAAGGAAGACAAGGACGCGTTCAACGCCGACAAGCTGCGCTACCACCGCATCATCATCATGACCGACGCGGACGTCGACGGCTCGCACATCCGCACGCTGCTGCTCACATTCTTCTACCGGCAGATGCCCGAACTGGTCGAGCGCGGCCACATCTACATCGCGCAGCCGCCGCTGTACAAGGCCAAGCAGGGCAAGGAAGAGGTCTACCTCAAGGACGACCACGAGCTGAAGCAGCACCTGCTCCGGGTCGCGATGAAGGGCGCGGAGCTCGACGCCGGGCACCGGGCGTCCGCCGCTGGCCGTGACGACGTTCGCCAGCGTCGCGCGCGAATTCCTGCTCGCCGAGGCGGTCATCGAGCGCGTCGCGCGCATCGCCGATCCGCAGGCGCTGCACGCGATGCTCGAACGGCGTGCGCGTCGACCTCGTCCGAGGAGCGCCGCGCAACGCAGCGCGAAGGCGCTGCAGGAGGCGATCGGCGATCCCGACGTCACGGTCGAAGGCGCGCTACGACGCCGCGACCGAAACGCGCCGGCTCGTCGATCACCCGCGTGCACCACGGCACGCCGCACGTCACCGGCGATCGACGGCGACTTCCTCGGCCAGCGGCGACGCCGCGCAGATCCGCGCCGCGGCCGACGTGCTGCAGGGCCTCATCCATCCGGCGCGGTCATCAAGCGCGGCGAAAAGCAGCTGGCGGTCCGACTCGTTCAGCGGAGGCGCTCGACTGGCTGCTGGCCGACAGGCGCACAAACAGCACGACGATCCAGCGCTACAAGGGGCTGGGCGAGATGAATCCGGCGCAGTTGTGGGGAGACCACGATGGACCCGCAGGTGCGCAGGTTGCTGCGCGTGCAGATCGAGGACGCCGATCACGTCCGAGGAAATATTCTCCACGCTGATGGGCGAGCAGGTCGAACCGCGGCGCGCGTTCATCGAATCCAACGCGCTGGGCGTGCGCAATCTCGACATCTGATCCGAGGGTAGGGTCTCCGGGGACCGGAATACGCTATGGATCAAGACAAATTGCGTGCCCTCTTGGAGGCGTTCGGCATCGCCGCCGAGAATAAGGGCGTTTGCCTCGGGCCGGGCCAGTGGCGCGGTGGCGGCGCGGCGATCGTTTCGACCAATCCGGCCAACGAAAAACCACTGGCGCGCATCGCTACCGCGAGCGCGGACGACCTTGCGGCGGTAATCGCGACGGCCACGACCGCCGCGCACGCCTGGCGCGACGTGCCCGCGCCGCAGCGTGGCGAGGCGGTGCGCCGCTTCGGCGACCTGCGCTGCGCGAACACAAGGACGCGCTGGGCACGCTGGTATCGCTCGAGAACGGCAAGATCAAAGCCGAAGGCGACGGCGAAGTGCAGGAGATGATCGACATCGCCGACTTCGCCGTCGGCCAGTCGCGCGCATGCTCTACGGCAAGACGATGCACTCGGAGCGCGCCGCAGCACCGGATGTACGAGCAGTGGCATCCGCTCGGCGTCGTCGGCGATCATTTCCGGCGTTCAACTTCCCGGTCGCCGTCTGGGCTGGAACGCGATGCTCGCGGCGATCTGCGGCGATGCGCCGCCGTCGTGGAAGCCGTCGCCGAAGACGCCGCTCGTGCGCGCTCGCCGTGCAGTCGCATCGCGAATCGCGGTCGATGCCAGAATTGTCGTTACCCGCCGATCTTCCGCTGGCGATCGCCGACAACGCCGGATCGCGAGCGCTTCGTCGCGGACCCGCGCGTCGCGCTGGTCTCGTTCACGGGCTCGTCGGCCGTCGGCCGCGACGCTGGCGACGGTCATCGCCGGACGCTTCGGCAAAGTGCTGCTCGAGATGCGGCGGCAACAACGCCGATCGATCGTCGCCGAGGACGCCGAACCTCGACCTCGTCGTTCCCGCGGTGCTGTTCGGCGCGCGTCGGCACGGCAGGGCAGCGCTGCACGACGACGCGCCGCCTGATCGTGCACGAGATCGCGTGTCGAAGCCGCTGCTGGCGCGCGTCTGCGAGGCAGCGCTACGCGCAGGTGCGCATCGGCGATCCGCTGGAGCCCGCCACGCTGATGGGACCGCTCATCGATGCGTGCCGCGGTCGACACGTTACGAGCCGCGATCGCCGGCGATGACGCAGCGCGGCGGCGACGCTGGTCGCGCGGCGGCGCGTGCTCGACCGCCGCGGCCACTTCGTCGAGCCCGCGCATCGCGACCGCGAAGCAACGAGTGGCCGTGTCGTGCAGCGCGAGACGTTCGCGCCGATCCTCTACGTGATGAGCTTCGCGCACGATCGACGAAGGCGATCGCGCTCAACAACGGCGTGCCGCAGGGCTTGTCGTCGCGATGTTCACGCAACGACGTGCGCACGGCCGAAGCGTTTCCTGTCGGCGCCGGCAGCGACTGCGGCATCGCCAACGTCAACATCGGCACGTCGGGCGCGGAGATCGGCGGCGCGTTCGGCGGCGAGAAGGAGACCGGCGGCGGACGCGAGTCGGGCTCGGACGCGTGGAAGGCCTACATGCGCCGGCAGACCAACACGATCAACTGGAGTCGCGAGCTGCCTCTCGCCCAGGGGTATCAAGTTCGGCTAGCGCTTCTTCGCGACGGGCCGCTTCGCCGCCGGCTTGGGCGCCTTCACCGCAGGGCTTGACCACCGTCTTGGGCGCCGGTATCACCGCCTCCCGGTTTGGGCGCCTCTTCACTGGCGATCTGGTCGTGCCACGGGTTTTTGCCCCACCGGTCTTGCCGCCGCCTGACTTACCGTTTTTGGCGGCAAGCAGTTCCAGCGCCTCATCCAACGTCAGCGTGTCGACTTTGTCGCGATCAGGCAGCGTCGCGTTGACGGCGCCGTGCTTGCGTACGGGCCATACTGCCGCTGTGCAACTCCACCGGGCGCTTGTCTTGGGGTGCGCGCCCAAGAGCTTGAGCGCGCGTGGACGGCGTCCGCCGCGCGCCGCGCGCCTTGGTCAGGTCCTTGGCTTCGAATTCGAAGCCGACCTTGCCGTCCTTCTGCACGACGAGGTACGCCGAGAACGGCGCTGCGCGTGCGCGCCGACACGAACTGCAGGAGGTCGGTCTTCTTCGTCGCGCAGCAGCTTCTGCATCTGCGCTCGCTCGATCGGCCGCTGCAGGATCATGCGGCCCGAGCGGAAGTCGCAGGTCTTCTCGGGCCCGACCGCCTTTTCGCAGACGTACGCATTGCCGGCAGCTCGAAGACGCGTGACGCGCACTTCGGGACAGGCGCCGAGCGGCGTCCTGCGCCGAGAAGTCCGGCGCCTCGCCATCGTCGAGCGCAGTCGGTTGCCGAAGTCGAACGTCGACCTCGTTCGCGTCGTTCAGCTTGAGCTTCGCCGAGAACGGCCGGCCCAGCTTGCTGCGGAAGCCGTCGAGCGGGCCGATCTCGCGGTCCTTGATCAGCGCATCGGCCTCGTGCGGCTCGAGCTGGCGCCCGCCCAGGATCTTCCAGAACGCGAAGTCGCAATTCGGATTGACGCACTGGAATTTCTTGTACTTCTCGTGCACCTCGCCGACCCCGCACTTCGGGCACGGATCGGTGAGCGTGGCGAAGTCGCCCGGGATCGTGTCGCTCTCGTAACCCTTGGCCTGCGCCGACGATGTGCTTCGGTCATCGCGACGATTTCGCGCATGAACGTCGTCGCGCGGCAAGCTTGCCGTGCTCCATCTGCGCGAGCTTGAATTCCCACTCGGCCGTGAGCTCCGGGCGAGAAGAGCTCAGGCACGCCGAGGCCGTGCAGCAGCGTCATCAGCGAGAACGCCTTCGCCGTCGGCGTCGAGCTCCTTGCCTTCGCGATAGATGTAGCGCTCGCGCGATCAGGCCTTCGATGATCGACGCGCGCGTTGCCGGCGTGCCGAGCCCTTTCTCGCGCATCGCTTCGCGCAAGTCGTCGTCCTCGATCAGCTTGCCGGCGCCTTCCATCGCCGACAGCAGCGTCGCCTCGTTCAAGCGCGGCGGCGCGCGCGTGACGAGCGGCACGACGTCGACCTTCTCGGTCGCGACCTTCTCGTTCGGCTTCACCGGCACGAGCGTGCGCCTCGTCGCCCTGCGCTTCCTTGCCGTAGACGGCGAGCCAGCCCGGCGACACCAGCACCTTGCCCTTCGGTCTTGAACGGCTCGCCTCCGACGCGCGTGATGCGCGTGGTCAGCAGGAACTCGGCCGGCGGATAGAACACCGCGAGGAAGCGGCGGACGACGAGGTCGTAGAGCTTCGTCTCGATCTCGTTCAGATGCTTCGGCCGCGACAGCGTCGGGAATGATCGCGAAGTGATCGGAGATCTTCGAGTTGTCGAAGATGCGCTTGTTCGGCCTGCACCCATTTCTGCTTCAGGATCTCGCGCGCGAAGCCGCCGAACGGCGTTGGTCTCGCCCAACTCCTCCAGCGTCGCCTTCACCGTGCCGATGTAGTCCTCGGGCAGCGCGCGCGCGTCGGTGCGCGGATAGGTCAGCACCTTGTGCTTCTCGTAGAGCGCCTGCGCGAGCGACAGCGTGGTGCGCGCCGAGAAGCCGAAGCGGCCGTTGGCCTCGCGCTGCAGGCTCGTGAGGTCGTAGAGCAGCGGCGGGCTCTGCGTCGACGGCTTCGACTCCTCGGTGACCACGCCGGGCTTGCCCGCGCACTTCGCGGCGATCGCGCGCGCCTGCGCCTCGTCCCACAGACGCTCGGCGCGCGCGTCGGGATCGTCGTCGCGCTTCCTGAACTTCTCGTCGAACCAGCGGCCCGTGTACTCGCCGCCCGCCGCGCGAAGCGTGCCGATGCACTTCCCAATAGTCGCGCGGCCGGAAGGCGCGGATCTTCTCCTCGCGCTCGACCAGGATCGCGAGCGTGGGCGTCTGCACGCGGCCGACGGTGGTCAGCTGGAAGCCGCCGGACTTCGAATTGAACGCGGTCATCGCGCGCGTGCCGTTGATGCCGACGAGCCAGTCGGACTCGGAGCGGCACACGGCGGCGTCGGCGAGCGGCAGCATCTGCTTCGTCGCTGCGCAGCTGCGCGAAGCCGTCGCGGATCGCCGCCGGCGTCATCGACTGCAGCCACAGCCGCTTGATCGGCTTGCCGGTCTTCGCGTACTGGACGATGTAGCGGAAGATGAGCTCGCCCTCGCGCCCGGCGTCGCAGGCGTTGATGAGCGCCGTCACGTCCTTGCGCTTGATGAGCTTCAGCAGCGTCTTCAGCCGGTCCTCGTTCTTCTCGATCGGCTTCAGCGCGAATTTCGACGGGACGCGCCGGCAGGTGCGCGAACGTCCACTTGCCGCGCTTGACCTCCTCGTCCTCCGGCATGCCGATCTCGAGCAGGTGGCCCGACCGCCGACGACAGGACGTGCTTGTCGCTCTCGAAGTAGTCGTCGTGGCGCGTGAAGCCGCCCAGCGCGCGCGCGATGTCGGCGGCGACGGAGGGCTTCTCGGCGATGATGAGGCGTCTTGGCCAAGGGATTACGGTAACCGAGGCGGTGCAAAGGGACGCCGATACTAACCGAGGTCGGATGACCGCGGCAAGAATGCGTTTTCGGGATCCCAACGCGCGCGCGTACGCGGACGCACCGCGCGCAGTGCGAGGCGCGGCCGAGTTGCTTGCTCACGTACGCGTGCAGACGCTGCCACAGTCCGCCCGGCAATCGCGGCGACGCTGTCCGGACAATTCGAGGCCGGTGAGCGCAGCCATGACGATGTCCGACGTCATGCCGGTTCGCGTGACGAGCGTGTCCACGTCGACGGGATCTCCGCCCAACGCATCCAGCAGTCGCCGCTTCGCGTGCCGGTCGCGCGACTCGCCGCGTGTTGCGTCGCGCCGTCCTTCGGTTGCGGCCATGCCGAGCTCGTCGAGAATGTCCTGCGCGGTCTCGACCAGCTTGGCGCCTTCGCGGATCAGCTTGTGGCAGCCCTTTGGACAACGGCGAATGGATCGATCCGGGAATCGCGAAGACCTCGCGCCCTTGTTCCGCCGGCGTGACGCGCGGTGATGAGCGATCCCGACAACAGCGCGGCTTCCACCACGAGCACGCCACGCGCGCGAGGCCGCTGATCAGGCGGTTGCGGCGCGGAAAGTTCTTTGCCCTGGGCGGGGTCCCCGGCGGGAACTCGGAGATCAGTCCGCCGTCCGCGGCAATCCTGTGCGCAAGCTCGCGGTTGCGTGCCGGATACACGCGATCGAGGCCGGTGCCGACGACGGCGAGGGTTGCGCCCGGCGCTGTCGAGCGCGCCTTCGTGCGCGGCGGCGTCGATGCCTGCAGCCAGGCCGGACACGATGGTGAGGCCCGCATCGGAAAGCGCGCTTCGCGAAAGCCCGCGCGTCGAGCGCGCCTTGCGTGCCGTGGCATTGCGGCTGCCGACGACGGCGAGCGCGGGACGGTTGAGGAGCTCACTCCGGCCGACGTAGAACAGCGCCGGCGGCGCGTAGCCCAGCTCCGAGCAGCGCGCGCGGATAATCCGGTGTCGTCCCACGCGATGATTTCATGCGCCGGGTCCGCGAGAGCCACGCGCGTGTCGCCGCCAGAGACGTTTCGTCGACGGTTCGCGCAATGCGTGCCGCGATCACGTCCGGCACGACAGCACCGAGTTCGCGCGCGGGTCGCCTCGAGGACAGCGACGGGGCTCCCGAAGGCGCGCAACAGCGCGACCAGCGCGTCGTGGGGCGAGGGCAGCCGAGCGACAGCGTCGCCAGGCCTCAGGGGTCAGGCGGCGACGGACATGGTGACAGGATGAACGACGGGGCAATCCCGCCGGTATTGGACTAACGGTCGAAGGCCTGGAGTCCGACAGGCTCCTGGTCAGGGCGTGCGGGCGTAGTCGCCGGGGCGAACCGATTCGGTGGTGTTCAGCACGATTGCGTAAACGACACGCGGTCGAAGGTGCGGAACACGAACATGAGACCGGTTCGCTCGTCGGCCGGGGAGGCCAGTACTGCCGGCGTGAACATCGTGGTCGGGTCGAGAAAGCGAAGAATGGTCGTCGCCTGTTGTTTCGAAGCACGCGGATCGACGATGGGCTCGACGGCGCGATATGACCGCCAGCACGTTGCCGGGCTCGAGCCCGTCCACGCGGCCCTTGTCGAGCGTAACGATATAACCGGCGACCTGGTCTCGGTGTTGGTGAAGAGGAACGTCGAGGACGCGCGTCGATCGTCCTTATCCGGCGCGCGCGCGGATGTAATTCGCGAGCGTCTCGCGTGGCGCCGGCAGCAGCCGGTCGCCAATGAAGCACCTCGAGCTCGGCAGACTCGATGACGGACGGTGGAGAGTTCGCCGAATTTCTCGACACGCGCGCGTGCCGATGAACTTGCTCTGTAACCCAGCACGTCCGTGCCATCGTACGTGCTGATCGGAGGCATCCGGGGCGGTAGATGTACCAGTAGTCTCCCGCATTGGAGTTCGAGGCCCGCCACATATACGATGTCGCCGCCACCACGGATCAGTCGCTCCGGCGTCGCCCGGGAGGATCTCGGACCGCGTCGGTCGAGCCGTTCGGTCCGGTCACGAGCGACTTCGACAGGTACGGCTCGATGTCGCCGGGCGGGATGCGAGGATGAGCGTCGACGTCGAGCGCGCGGAGCGCGCGCGTCGAAGGCGACACGCGGACGCCGTTCCGCGTGAGGGAAAGCTGCGGCTGCCCGTCGACGTAATCGAGCTTGACGATGTCGCCCGGGTAGATGAGATGCGGGTTCTTGATCTGGTCGCGGTTCAGCCGCCATACATCAGGCCAGCGCCAAGGGTCCTTGAGGAACCTGCCGGAGATGCCCCACAGGGTGTCGCCTTTTGCACCGTGTAGCTCGACGGTGCGCTTGTCGGCGACCTGGATCGGTCTGCGGATTCTGCGCCCGCGTCGACGCTGGGAGGCGCAAGCATAGCCGCGGCCGCGACCGCCGCGAGCAGGCGATTCGCTGTGGTAAACTGTTGAACGCATAACGGCTCTTCCTCGGGCGGCCCTGACGGGTCGTTAGACCAACGTCCTAAACCGCCGCAAAATAAGGACTTAACACGGATTCTGCATCCGGCACCTGCATTTGGCAAGCTATGGCGCTACTCCACCATACTCGAATACCCCGATCCGCGTCTCAAAAAGTCGCATCGCCGGTCGGCGCCTTCACCCCGGACGTCGTCCGAGCTCGTCCGCGACATGGCCGAAACCATGTATGCCGGCGCCGGGCGTCGGCCTGCGCGCCACGCAGGTCGACGTCCACAAGCGCGTCATCGTCATCGACGTTTCCGACGCCCAGGACGACCTGCGTCGTGCTCATCAACCCCGGAAATCATCTGCCTCCGACGGCGAGGTCGAATGCGAAGAGGGCTGCCTTTCCGTCCCCGGCTACTTACGACAAGGTCGCCCGCGCTGCCCGGATCACGGTGCGCGCCCGGAACGAGCACGGCGAACCGTTCGAGCGCGACGGCCGAGGGCCTGCTCGCCGTCTGCATGCAGCACGAAATGGACCACCTCGTGGGCAGGATGTTCGTCGACTACCTGTCGCCGCTGAAGCGCGCCCGGCTCAGAGCCAAGCAGCGCAAGAAGCAGCGGCTCGCCGGTTGAGTTCACCCAGTCTGCGGCGCGATGAGGGTCGGCTTCGCCGGCACCCGGATTTCGCCGCCCGGGCGCTTGCGGCGCTCGATCGCGGCCGGCTTCGACGTTCCTCTGGTGCTGACCCGGCCCGACCGGCCCGAGGGCGCGGGCTCAGGCTCGAACCGTCGCCGGTCAAGCGCCTTGCCGCAGAGCGCGCGGCATCTCCCGGTACTGCAGCCCGCCACGCTCAAATCGGCCGAAGCCGGCGCGCGCGCGATCGCTGGCCGTCGCGCTCGACGTGCTGGTGGTCGCCGCCTACGGCCAGATCCTGCCGCGCGGCGTCCTTGTCTGGCCGCGCCACGGCTGCCTCAACATCCATGCGTCGAAGCTGCCGCGATGGCGCGGCGCGGCGCCGATCCAGCGCGCGATCAGGCGGGCGATGCCGTGACCGGCATCACGATCATGCAGATGGACGCCGGACTCGACACCGGACCCGTGATCGAATGCGTCGACGTCGACGATCGCTCCGCGCGAGACCGGCGGCACGCTGCACGACAAGCTGGCGGCAGCGGTGCGCGCGCCGATCGTCGCCGTACTCGCGCGTCTCGCGCGCGACGGCGCGCTGCGTCCGGCGACGCCGCAGCCTGCGACCGGCGTGACCTACGCCGCCAAGATCGAGCGGCGCGGATGCGGCGATCGACTGGTCGCATCGTCCGCGGTCGTCATCGACCGCGCAATTCGTGCGTTCGATCCGGCGCCCGGGCGCCACAGCGCAGTTCGGCGGCGCAGGCAGTCAAGGTCTGGCGCGCGCGAGCCGATCGCGCGACGTCGCACGCCGCGCGCCGCCGGGTACCGTCGCGCCGGACACGCCGACGGCATCGACGTCGCCTGCGGCGACGGCGCGCTTGCGGCTTCGCGACGTGCAGCCCGCCGGCGGCAAGCGGATGTCCGCGCCGCGCGTTCGCCGCCGGGCGCGGCGTCGCGCCAGGCGCGCTGCTTCGAGCCCGCCGCGCGCAGAACTGATCGCGCACGGCCTGCATGCAGCATGAACAGCGGCAGGCCGGCGCTCGCCGTGCGGCGCGTGTTCGAGGGCACGACGCTGCCGCGCAGCGCTCGGCCGTCGGTCGACGATGGCTCGTGCAGCGCGGACGCGCGCTAGTGCAGGAGCTCGCGTACGGGACGCTTGCGCCATTGGGGCACGCTCGACGGCGCTGACGCAGCGCGCTCGCGCACCAAGCCGTTGGCCGACCCGCCGCTGGCCGCGCTGATCGCCGTCGCGCTCTACCAACTCGACCACATCGCACGCGCCGCCGTTCGCCGTCGTCGACCGCGCCGTCGAGGCTGCCAGGCTGATCGCGGGCGCCCGCAGGCGAAGGCGCTGGTCAACGCGCTGCTGCGCCGTTACTTGCGCGAACGCGACGCGCTCAACGCGCAGGTGGTGGCACGCGAGCCCGGTCGCGCGCTGGTCGTATCCGCGCTGGTGGATCGGCCGCGTCGAGCGGATCATCCGCAACGACTGGGAGCAGATCCTCGCCGCGGGCAACGAGCGCCCGCCGCTGACGCTGCGCGTCAATCGCGCGGGTTGGGCACGCGCGAGTGCGCTCGCTCGCGCGATTCGCGCGCCGGGATGGACTGCGCGACGGCGGCGGAGCGCAGGGCATCATCGTCGACCGCCGCTGCCGGTCACGCGCGCTTCCGGGCTTTGCCGAAGGTGCGTTCGCGGTGCAGGACGCGGGCGCGCAGCTCGCCGCGCCGTTGCTCGACGTCGCGACGGCATGCGCGTGCTCGACGCCTGCGCCGCGCCCGGCGGCAAGACCACGCATATCCTCGAGCTGCGCCGACGTCGAGCTCACCGCGCTCGACAGCGACCATGGCGCGCCTCGAGCGCGTCGCGCGACAACGCTGGCGCGCCTCGGCCGCACGCGAGCGATCGTCCGCGTCGTTGCCGGCGACGCAGGCGATCCGGCTGGCTGGTGGGACGGACGCGCGTTCGACCGGATCCTGGCCGACGTGCCGTGCACGGCGTCGGGCATCGTGCGCCGGCATCCGGACGGCAAGTGGCTGCGGCGCAAATCCGACATGGCCGACCTTCGGCCGCGCAGCAAGCGCGCATCCTGGCGGCGTTGTGGCCGCTGCTGGCGCCGGGCGGCCTCGCTGCTTTACGCGACCTGCTCGGTGTTCGTCGGCAGAAAACGAACTGCAGGTGCGCGCGATTCATGGCCGAAACGCCCGGCGCGTTGCGCGAAACCATCAGCTATCGCGCCCGAAATGCGCCCATGAAGGCGGCCAACTCTTGCCTTCCGGGAAGGGCGCGCGCCACAATCAGGACGGATTCTTCTACGCGCTGCTCCGCAAGGCATGACGCGGGCTGTGTTTGGCCACCGCTGCCGGCGTCGAAATCGTGGCGGTCCCTTAGCCGCGCCGCCGGACCCGAACCGCGATTGTCTCCGGCATGCCGTATCGCTTCCCGATCCCTGCCCTGCTCCGCTCGCCGCACCGCTCCGGCCTGCGCCATGCGCCTCGCGCTCGCCGTGCTGCTGGCCGCAGCGTGCCGGGCTGGCGCTGCGGCGCCGCGCGCGCCGACACGATTCCGGTCAAGTCGGCCGAATTGCGGATCGAGGAAGGCGAGGTCCTCGCTCAACGCGGACTTCGAGTTCGCGCTGAATCCGACGCTCGAGGAAGCGCTCGAAAAGGAGCATCCGCTCTATTTCGTCGCTCGAGTTCGAGCTCGAGCGCGCGCGCTGGTACTGGCTGGACGAAAGGTCGCGCAGACCGCGGTCGTCTACCGCGTCTCGTACAACGCGCTGACCGCGGCAATACCGCGTCGCCAGCGGGCTGCTGACGCAGACGTTCAACTCGCTGGAAGAGGTCGAGCGCTTCATCGGCCGGATCACGTCGCGGCCGGTCGCGCGCGCGACGCCGCTCGCCAACGGGCGCGCAGCTACGACGCTGCGGTGCGCCTGCGCCTCGACGTCAACCAGCTGCCGAAGCCGTTCCAGGTCGACGCGCTCGCGTCCCGCGAGATGGACGCTCGCTCGCGACTGGGTACCGCTGGGCTTCACGCCGTGAGCTACGCTCGCTGCCCGGCAAGCGCGGACTGCGCTGGCTCCTGCTGGTCGTCGGCGTCGCTGTCGGCGATCGCCGCTGTTCCTGCTCGCCACGGCGACGGCGAACACCGTCGCTCTTTGCGCAGCGGCTACGACACGTTGCTGGTGGTCTCAACGGCGTGCTGGTCGGCCTCCTGATGCTGCGTCGTCGGCTGGCAGCTGTGGCAACTGCGGCGCAACCTGAAGGCGCGGCGTGTTCGGCTCGCGCCTCGCGGTTCGCGGCTCGTGCTGCTGTTCGCGCTGGTCGCCGGTGCTGCCCGGCGCGCTGGTCTACGCGGTGTCGGTGCAGTTCATCGGCCGCAGCATCGAGGCTGGTTCGACGTGCGCGTCGACCGCGCGCTCGACAGGCGGACTCGACGCTGGCGCGCAAGCGCGCTCGACTATCTGCTCAACGAGACGGCGAACAAGGCGGCGCAGATCGCGCTCGCGCTGTCCGGCGAACCAGCGGCAATCTGTCGACGCGCTGAATCGCGCGCGCGCGAGCAGGCCGAGCGTGTTCGAGGCGACGCTGTTCATCGTCGACCGGCGGCGTGCTCGCGGTCGCCGGCATCGGCGGGTCGCGCGCGACGCCCGAGCCGCCGCCGCCGCGAGGCGCTGCGGCGCGCGCGACTGCAGCAGCCCTACGACGACCGAACAGGCGCGCGCGACGGCGGCCTGGCCGCTGCGCGTCGTCGTGCCGGTGAACAGCTGACGACGCGCGACGAATCCGCTCGAAGCTGCTGCAGGTGATCGAGCCGGTGCCGCGCTCGCTGGCGCAGGAGGTCGAGAACGGTGCAGGCCGGCGTGCGCGACTACCGGGAGATCACGCTGCTCGCGGCAGGCGCTGAAGCGGCTCTACGCAGCTGACGCTGACGTTGACGCTGCTGCTGCGCGCTGACCTCGGCGCTCGGTCTCGCGGTCGTGCTGTCGAGCGCTTCGCGGCGCCGCTCGGGCCTCCTCGCCGAGGGCACGCGCGCGGTCGCGCAGGGCGACTTCACGCGCCGCCAGCCGGTCGACTTCGCGCGACGAGCTCGGCGTGCTCGACCGAATCGTTCAACACGATGACCGGCGCAGCTCGCCGAAGCGCATGGCAGAAGGCCGAGGAAGTCGCGCCGCGCGACCGAGACGACGCGCGCGTATCTCGAGAGCATCCTCGGCAACCTGTCCGCCGGCGTGCTCGCGTTCGACGAGCGGCTACCGGCTGCGCACCGTCGAACCCGAGCGCGCGCGGTGATCCTGCAGCAGCCGCTCGCCGACCTGATCGGGCATGGCGCTCGCCGAGTGGGGCAGGCGCTTGCCGGCGCTCGCGCCGTTCGCCGAGCTCGTCGCCGAGGGCTTTCGCGGCAGCCGCGACGGGCAGTGGCAGCAGCGAGGCCGAGCTGGCGCGTGGCGAATCTGTCGCGCACGCTGCTGATGCGCGGATCGCGGCTGCCGGCGGCGCCGGTCGCCGGGCTACGTCGTCGTGTTCGACGACGTGTCCGAGCTCGTGCAGGCGCAGCGCGACGCCGCGTGGGCCGAGGTCGCGCGGCGGCTCGCGCACGAGATCAAGAATCCGCTGACGCCGATCCAGCTCTCGGCGGAGCGGCTCGCGGTCAAGCTCGCGCGCGAAGCTCGAGGCCCCGACCAGGAGACGCTGAAGCGCGGCACGCAGACGATCGTCGTCGCAGGTCGCCGCGATGAAGCACATGGTCGACGATTTCGCGATCTACGCGCGGCAGCCGCGGCCGGGACAGACTGCAGCAGGTCGATCTTGGCGCGCCCTCTTGCTCGACGTGCTCGCGTCTGTACGACAATCTGCGGCCCCACGTTGCGTTATCGCTTGCCCGACGCGCCGGTCATCGTCCAGGGCGAGCCCACCCGCCTGCGCCAGGTGTTCCACAATCTCCTCTCAGAACGCGGTCGATGCGCAGGCCGACGTTGCCGAGCCCGCATTTCGCGATCGCGCTCGCAGCGAACGCGAAGCGAGGCCACGCTCACTTTCGCCGACGGGGGCCCGGGTTTCGCAGCCGACGTGCTGGCACACGCGTTCGAGCCGTACGTGACGACCAAAGCGAAGGGCACGGGCCTCAGGGCTCGCGATCGTGAAGAAGATCATCGACGAGCACGGCGGACGAGTCGTGCTCGACAACGCGCAGCCGAGCGGCGCGCGCGTGACGCTCCATTTCCCGGCCATCCCGGCCGCGTAAGCCCGCCGCCGCGCGCCTAGACGGAACGAGGCCATGGCGCTGCTGCGCGAAATCCTCATCGTCGACGACGAAGTCGGCATCCGCGAACTGCTGTCCGAGATCCTGCGAGGACGAAGGCTACCGCGTCGCCGCCGCCGAGAACGCGAGCGAAGCCGCGCGCGTACCGCGCAGCGCGCAGCAGCCGGCGCTGGTGCTGCTCGACATCTGGATGCCCGATACCGACGGCGTGACGTTGCTG
>ERZ1370068.8590-contig-7432_pt1 | contig 67516 bp, 107 predicted proteins | sample MGYA00561227_ERZ1370068 | MGnify/ENA primary metagenome ERZ1370068 (study PRJEB38410, sample SAMEA6850437) | metagenome | study: Metagenomic assessment of the ecological functions of the soil: analysis of the soil microbiota associated with the... | reverse complement strand
AGTTACGTATTGCTCCAAGCACTGACGTGTTCTGCGGGGCGATGGGCAGTGTTGCAGGACTGACTCTTTGTACGGCGCGCATGGCGGGGCGTTTCTCGCCGGCGAAGTGCTTGCCACGTATCAAAGGCTATCTGCTCAAGAGCAGCTTCATGGGTAGCGCTTTGTCGGGACCAGCCCGATGCGCAGCCTCCTGGAACAGATTCCGGTGCACCTCACTCGAGCACGGCCAACTCGTGTGCTCGGTTGCGGCGAGGCTGGTTCGTCGACGCCCATCCGGAGAGAGTGAACACAGCGATGCGAATTACTGCGGGCGGCGCCTGAATACCGCATAGAGCGGTCAGGAGGCAGCGGTGCCCGCAGGCCGGAATGGCTACTGGTAACCAGCCGAATCAGGGGCATGTTACTGCCAGTTCCAGCAGTCTCGAGCTCGAGAGGCATCGGCGCAGATCCTGCATGGATCCCGCCGTCGTCGCGGGACGCTGGGGAGCGCGGGCATCGCGCATGCACCTGCAGGCTACGGGTGTAACTCAGGTCCAGAAGGAGGTCGTCGCCACCGGCACCCGCTTGCAGCCTGCAGCAGTCCATCGAGACCAAGCGCGGTGCGGCCGGCGTCGTCGACGCGACTCAGTGCCGAAGACGTCGGCAAAGTTTCCGGACAAGAATCTCGCCGAGGCGCTGCAGCGCGTGCCCGGCGTCGTCATCAGCCGCGAGTTCGGCGAAGGCGAGCGCGTCAACATCCGCGCGGCACGGACTCGCGCCTGACGCAAGCACGCATGCTGAACGGACATGTCGCTCGCCGACCGCCGACTGGTTCATTCTCGACCAGCTCAACACCACGCGCAGCTTCAACTACCTGATGCTGCCGGCCGACGTCATCGGCCAGGTCGAAGTGCTGCAAGTCGCCGCAGGCCGACCTGCGAAGAAGGCGGCATCGGCGCGCACGATCAACGTCACGACGCGTAATCCGCTCGATCTCGAGTCGATGACCTTCGACGGTCGGTCGCGCAGGCCGCGTATCCGAGCTGTCCGGACGAGCTCGATCCGCAGCGTCGCGGCGCTGTTCAGCTGGAAGAACGATGCCGAGACCTTCGGCTTCATGATCGCCGGCATCTACCAGAAGCGCAACATCCGGCGCGACGGCGTCGAGAGTGCTGGGCTACCAGGAGACCGATCCGACACGGGTCCGGCCGTCAACAACGTGCTGGCGCCATCGCTGATCGGCTCGGCGCTGTTCCAGCAGGAGCGCGTGCGCACCGGCGGCAACTTCGCCGTCGCAGTTCGAGCCGAGCGACAGCGCTCGAGTTCAACCTCACGGGCCTGTACTCGAAGTTCGACGCCGACAACATCAACGAGAACTTCCTCGCCTGGGGCAGCCGCGCGATCGGCAACGGCGGCACGCTGACCAACACGACGATCGTCGAAGCGGCACGGCGGTGGCGCGGCACGATCGCCTCGCTCAACAACGGCACGCAGGACTTCGGCGTCGGTCTACGACGCGATCAACCGCTTCGCGCACTCGCGGATACGCGCAACATCGACCTGCTGACCAACTGTCAACTCCGACGCGACAGCTGGAAAGCTGCAACTGCCGCGTCGGCTACACCGACGCCGTAGGGCAACACCGACAGCCAGCCGTTCGTCGAGTTCGGCGCTCCGGCGCATTCACGTACGACCTGCGCGGCACGTGCGCCACAGGTGAGCACGTTCTAACGGCAACGGATCGCGATCGATCCGACGATCCGCACATGCAGTTCATCTTCAGCTCGCTGCACCAGATCCTGAACGACGACGACGAGAACGTACGCCTACATCGACGCCGAGCGCGCAGCTCGATGGCGGCGTGCTCGACGTCGATCAAGTTCGGCGCGAAGCTACACGATCACAATCGCGAGCTGACGCTTCAACGCGACGACGTACGGCGGCTTCCACGCGCCGATCAATCACGACTGCACGCGCGTCCGCGGCCTTCGCGGGTGCGCCAGACGCCCGGCGACTTCCTCGAGCGACATCAAGACGGCGCTGGCACGCTGGACGCAGTACTGGCAGGTCGAACCGCGGCACGTGGAGCAGCATCCTGTTCGACAATCGACGTCGACGGCCGCAGGCCCGGGCGTGTCTGCTATCCGCAGCAGAACTTCTCGGTGAGCGAGAAGACGTACGGCCGGCTACGTCATGGGCAACCTCGAGCGGCGAGTGGCTGGCGCGGCAACGTCGGCGTGCGTATCGTGCAAACCGACCAGACCTCGAAGGGCAACGCTGATCATCAGCGATCCGGCCGCGATTCCGAATCCGTTCCGGCAACTTACATCCGGATCACCGTCGATCGCTACTTACACGGACTTATCTGCCGAGCCTGAACTGGCGCTCGACGTCGACCGACGATCACGTCGTCGTGCTGCTCTCGGCGGCGAGCGCGATGGCGCGTCCAGACTACGACGACGTCGCGCCGCGCACGAGTCTGAATCCGGGCGCGCTGAGCGGCACGGCCGGGCAATCCGGATCTCGATCCGTACCGCGCAACCATGGCGGACCGTGTCGTTCGAGTGGTATCCGGCGCGCGGCTCGATCGTTCGCGCGCGCCTGTTCTATACAAGGACATCAAGTCCGTTCATCACCGGATCAAGCCGGTCACGGAGTTCTTCAACGTGTCAGTCGGCGACCTCGCCGATCCTGCAGTGCACGGCCGGTCGAGTGCGAACATGTTCAACTGCCCGTTCACGCATCAATCGGCGCACCAACGGCGGTGGCGGCACGCATCGGCAGGGCTTCGAGCTGCAGCTGACTCAGCCGATCTGGGGCGGGTTCGGCGTGCACGGGCAACTACACGTTCACTCGATGCCGAAGCGGACAACGGTGATCCGATGCCCGGCAACTCGAGGGACATGTTCAACCTGTCGGGCGTACTTCGAGAATCAGCGCCTGAGCGCGCGCCTCGTCCTGGACGTACCGGTCCGAGTTCTTCGTGACGTTCGATCGGACCCGGACACGCTCAACCAGGAAGCGCCTGTCGCTCAGCTCGACGCCTCGGTCGGTCGGTCAACGTGATGGACTAGCGTCGCGCGCTGACCTTCGACGGCATCAACATCACCGATGAGAAGATCGAGCAGTTCGCAGGACATCAAGTCCAACCGCGCGCGATCTACGACAACGGCCGGACCTACTACGCGGGCGTGCGCGTGAAGTTCTGAGCGTCCTCAGTTCCCTCTCCCGATGGCGAGGGGAGGGAACCGCTCTGCCGCGCGCGCGGCTCGCGGTTTCGTCGACTCGTAGCCGTACGCAGTCAATCAGAGGCGCGGAGCTGCGACCGAAGGGCTTCAGATGGCTGTGCGTAGTGCCGGTATCGGCTGATGCGAGCGATCGTTGAGTCTCTCGGTGACCTGCGCGTAGCTCGGCGTCGGCGCATAGCGCTGGATTCTCGTGGAAAGCTCAGGCAGGCCGTCCTCGAACGAGCAGGCCGAGGTACTCGAGCAGCCGATGCGTTTCCTCGCGCTGACTCGGCAACGAACGCTCTCGTACTTCAAGCACGTACTCGCTGACAGCTGCGAGCTCGCGCTCGGTAGTGCTGGATCCAGATCGAACACCGCCGCCAGATGATGCGACGATGTCCTCGATGCGATAGCCGCAATTGAAGCCGTGCGTCAGGTTGTTGGACAGCACCGAGACGCACGACATCAAGCGGATGTCGCACCACGTGCACGATGCGGGCCTCGGGGAAACTCCATCCTGAGCAGCGGCAGCCAGATCTCGTTGAACGGCATCTTGTCGGTGAAGAACGCCTTGCCCGGTGTCGAGCAGTCCGTACTGTTCGCGCGCGCGCCAGGTAGAAATCGCGAAACAGAGTGGCGGCGAAGCGATTGTCGGCCGTGAAGCTGCGTGCCAGGTTCTCGCGGAAACGGCTCTGGTCCTGGGAACGATGCAGATTGGCGAGCCTGCGAATATCGCCCATGAACGACAGCTCGCCGCCAGCGCGCACGCTCGAGTGACTCGAAAGCACCTGCTCGATCATCGTCGTGCCCGGAGCGCGGAAAACCAACGATGAAGATCGGCTGCGGTGTTCCGGCCGCGTTGCGTCGTCTTGACGGCAGCAGGTCGAGGTTGAGACGCGCGAAAACGCCTTCAGGCGCGCGAAGAACGCCTCCACCGCCTGCGATGTTGTAGGTCAGCCCGCCGCCCTCGGATCGCGAGCTTCGGCTCTTGCCGACGACGAAGTCCCGCCATGCATCCTCGAATCGTCCGAGTCGATCGTACAGGCGCCCGCGCTCGAAGCTGTCGCTTCACCGTTGAGCGTCGACTCGCGCTCGAGAATGGCGAGTGCGCGTCAGCATGACGGCCCTGCCGCGCGAGATAGTTCGCGCGCAGCAGATTCACCGGCATGGGCAGAGGAGGTCGTCTCTGCGCACGATCGGAGCATCTGCTGGGCGCGCTCGAGGTTCGCCTCGCAGCTCGTAGAGTTTCGACCAGTGAGCAAGCGTCAGTCAGGTTGTCTCGGGGCGACCTGCATCGGCGCGGGCGGAGCATCACCTCGGCCTCGTCGAGACGCCCTGGCCGCATCAGGTTGATGGCGAGGTTGGTCAGAACGAGGCGCTTGCACGCCGCCGAGCTTCGAGCGCGCGCCGAAAGTGCCATTCGCCCGAGGGCAGATCGTTCGACTCGGAGAGCAGTGTACCGAAAAGGCTGTGTGCGTCGGCGTTGCGCGGGTTCAGTCCGCAGCGCGGCGCGTGCCACCTGGTCCGCGTCGGTGCGACGGCCGGCCGCATACAGCACATCGAATGAGATCGTTGTAGTGCCCAATCCGCACGCGGCTCGATTTCGAGGACGGTGCGCAGTGTTTCCGCCGCGCGCGCCGTTTCGCGCCAGGCGTTGCTGCACCAGGAAGCGGATTCCGAGCGCGTCGATATCGCGCGCGCATCGGACTTTGAGTCGCTCGTCGGCCGCCAGCAGCCGCGGCCCGTACGTCACCGCGCGCGAGAGCGTCACGGCCACGCACGACGCTCGGATGCGGCGTATCAGTCATGGCGATGAGATGTCCTGCGCGGTGGCGACGTCATGGCGGGTGCCCTGCTATGGTGCCGTTTACAGCCACGCTTGTTTAGTGCCCGGTAACAGGAGCGTTGCGCGAGTGAGACTGCGGACGCTGCTGGTTTGTTCTCTCCGCTTCGCTGTTTTGCGCTTGCCTCCCGGACGCTGGCCCACAGCACAGCGTGTCCGTCATTCCAGCGCCACTGGAGGTCACTGCGAACCAAGGCGCGTTTCTCGTCTTGCCGGGCACGCCAATCAGGTTTGACGCAGACCCGCAGTGTCGAGCGCATCGCGCGTTACTTCGCAGACCTCGTCACCCGCACTCTTGGCTCATCGATCACGACCGCATCCGTGGCTGCGGACTCCGGTCGTCCCGAAATCAGGTTTCAGCTCAGCTCCCCGGGGACGCGCTGGAAGCAGAGGGCTATTCGCTCCAGGTGTCCCCCCCAGCGAATCGTCGTCTCAGCCGGCAGCCCCGGGCGCTTTTCTACGGAGCCATCACGCTTTGGCAGCTGATGACGGCCGGGCAGAGGTGATACACCAATTCGGATTGAATCCGTGTCGATCGTCGACCGACCACGCTTCGCGTGGCGCGGCCTGATGCTCGATGTCGCTCGTCACTACATGCCACCAGACAACATCAAGCAGATGATCGACTGGATGGCCCTGCACAAGCTCAACACACTTCATTGGCACCTGACCGATGATCAAGGCTGGCGGCTCGAGATCCGCAGGTATCCCAAGCTCACACAAGTCGGCGCCTGGCGCGTGCCTGCAGGAGCGGCGGGCGTAGATGCCGCAACCGGGGGCCGACGCGTTACGGCGGCTTCTACACGCAGGATGAAGTGCGCGACATCGTGCGTTATGCCGCGGAGCGCTACGTCACGATCGTGCCGGAGATCGAGATGCCGGGTCATGCGCAGGCGGCGATTGCAGCCTATCCCGAGCTCGGCTCGCGCGGCGACCATCCAGTCGTGTCACAGACTGGGGTATTCACACCTATCTCTTCAACGTCGAGGACGACGACCTTCGTCGTTTCTCGAAAACGTGCTCAGCGAGGTGATCGAGCTGTTTCCGTCTCCGCTATGTCCACGTGGGGGGCGATGAAGCCGTGAAGGATCAATGGCGAGGCTTCGGCTCAGGTGCAACGGCGGATGCGCGAACGCGGCATAGCGAGACGAAGCGCAGCTGCAGGGCTACTTCGTCGCGCGCATTGGAAAGTTCCTGAGCGAGCACGGGCGTCGGCTCGTGGGCTGGGACGAGATCCTCGAAGGCGGCGTTCCCGCCGACGCCGTCGTCATGTCCTGGCGCGGCATCGCCGGGGACGCGAGGCGGCGCGCCTGGGGCACGACGTCGTCATGGCGCCCTCACCTGAGCTTTACCTCGACCATCTGCAAAGCGAGGTCGCGCGACGAGCCGCCCGGTCGTCCTGGAATCGAATCACTCGCACGAAGTCTATGCCTTCAATCCGATTCCGGAACAACTCAATGCCGATGAGGCGCGGCACGTCATCGGCGTGCAAGCGACCTTCTGGACCGAACACGCGCGTGCGCACCGTAGAGCGCGCTCAGCATGCCGTCTTCCCGCGACTCGCTGCGCTTTCTGAAGTGGCGTGGTCTTCCCGCAGCAGCACGACTGGTCGAGCTTCGTCGCGCGCATGCCTGCCCAGCTGCAACGCTACCGCGACGCTCGGTATCAAGTTCGCCGATAGCGCGTTCGCGGTTCGCTTCGCACCGGAATTCGACGCGACACGCAACCAAGTCAAGTTGAGACTCTCGACGCAGGCGGGATTCGGCCAGATTCGCTATACGCTCGATGGCAGTGAGCCCTTGCCAACCTCTCCGCTTTACGCTGCACCGATCGAAGCGACGCCGCCGCTGCGTGTGCGCGCCGCAAGTTTTGAGACAGCCTGGCGTCTCTCGGAGACCCGCGCAGGAGAATTCAGCGCGCAGATGCTGCGCGAACGCAAGAACGGAGAGCTCAAGCTATGTCGCGAGAAACTGCCGCTGCGCCTCGAGGATGACGCGCCGCCGGGCGACGAGCGCGCCGTGTTCGTCGTGGACATCATGGATCCCTGCTGGATCTACCCGGGGGCACCCTTCGACGGCGTGAACAGCATCGAAGTCACGGTCGGGCAGCTGCCGTGCAACTTTCAGCTCTGGAAGGACGCCGCTGGAATCGTGACACACGCGCCCGCCACCGATGCGGGCGAGCTTCAAGTGAGACTCGATTCGTGTGAGGGGAAATTCTCGCGTCGATGTCGCTCGAGCCAGCCCGCGGGCGACCTGCGCTGACCACGCTTGACGCGCGCTCGCGCGCCTCGCGGGAGTCACGACCTGTGTCTGTTCTTCACTGGCAAGTCACCCGATCCGCTTTGGGTGATTGACAGCGTACGACTGCAGTAGCGAGGTTTCAGGGTGGAGTGGGGCGTCCTGTTTCCACGAAACTCTTGAGGCGCAAGAGCTGCGCGCTCAATACGGCATTTACGGGCGTGGCCAGCTCACTCAGTCCACCGGTGCGATAACCGCCCACGCTGTAACTGAGCTCGAGCCGACTCCCGTTCCCATCCGGAGCGACTTTCCAGCTCAAACTCCCGGCTACGCCGAGTGTTTGCAGTGGGCCGAGCCCACCCGTCATTCGCAACTGCTGGCCGGGAGCTGCGAACACGACGGTCATGTGCTGCACACTGCCCTGGTCCGCCAGGCGCTCGCAGAAACATCCGCCGGCCTTTGCTTCCACAACCACAGGTTGCGCGAATCGCCCGAGTAGGTGTGCGCGGAGTCCCACCAGCTCCCGATCTGTAGCAGCGCTGCGTACACCTGCGGCGGTTTCGCAGCAATTAATGCCTCATTCCTGAGCTCGAAGCCGTTCTCGGAGCTGCCGACAACGTCGGCGCCTGAAATGCCCGTAGCAATTATCGCGCTGAGCAGCGTTGCGACTCGTAATACCGATTGCATGATTGGTGGAACCTCCCTGCGGCAAACGCGGTCATTATGCCGACCGCTTGGAGGTGCAGATATATACGAACTGATTCGTAGCAAATATACTCACTCGCCTCACGCCTCCAAATTGTCCAGCCGCAAACTCACGAGGATCACATGCGCGTTGCGAACCTGGATTGCTCGCAATCCTGCTGCTGACTGCAGCGCATGCTGACGACGAAGTCACGCCACCTGCTGCACCAAGCGCGGAGCAGGAAGCAGCAGCGAGTGCTGCTCCAACCGAGCGGGCCGAACCGGTCTCCGAAGCCGCGCGCGATGAGCAGTCCCGGTCTGCGCCGGAAGCTGCAAGCAGGGGATCGCCAGAAAAAGCTCCCGAAGCTGCTGCAAGCGAACAGTCGCCGAGCCTGCGAGCGCGGGTGCTGCGCCAAACGCGCCAGAGACTTCTGAAAAGTCAGCCAGGGCCGACGACGTGCCTCTGGACACGCAGATGACAAGACTCGGCTACACGCCGAAAGTCATTAACGGCGAGAAACGCTACTGCAAGGAAACTGCGGTTCTCGGGTCACGACTGAACAAGAAGACGATCTGCTGGTCGACCGAGCAGCTCAGGAACCATCAGGAAAGCGTGGATGAAGTGCGTGAGAAGGCTGGACAGAGGCAAACGTACCCAAGACCGTAACGGTCTGACTGACTGCATCACGAAACTGCGCGGGCTTTGAGCTCGATGCCGTACAAGACGTCTTCCGGACCCTCCGGCATGATGCGCACCCTGCCTTCGAAACTCATGCCCAGTTTTCGAGCACCCTGATCGAGGCGTGATTTTCCGGCCTGGCGGATTCCGACGATGCGGCTCAGGCCGAACGCGTGTCTGCCGTGCTCGAGTACTGCGCTTGCAGACTCGACGGCGTAACCCTTCGACCAGAACTCGGGCAGAAAGCGCGAAGCCGAGATCGACATCCTGCAGAGCTTCCCTCTTGAGCAGACCGCACATGCCGATGGGTGTGCCATCCTGCTTGCGGTTCACGAGATACAGACCAGAATCCGAATGTCTCGTAACTCGCGATTGGCCCCTTCAACAGGTAGTCGCGGGCATCGTCGAGCGTCCGGACGCCTTTGTCGCCGATGAACTCGAGGAACGAGGGCTGATTCAGCAGCCCAAATATGAATTCAGCGTCGTCGAGGGTAAACCGGCGCAGTGTCAGGCGTGGTGTTTCGACCACCGCCACGCTAGCGCTTCGCGAGTAGCGGAGTGCAGCCGGCCAGCTCGCGTGCCGCGGCGATGACCACTTCCGGACGGTCGCGCTGGATGCAGTGACCGCTCGCATCGACATTCACATGGCGTGCGGCCGGGAAGTCTGCGGCGATGTCATCCTGCAGACGAACTGCCGTGATGCGCGAGGCTGGTCGTCTCGCCATGCAACGCGCGGGTGCGTGAGCACTGATCGTGGAACGTTGCCGGCAGGAGGACTGTCGTGGACCTGCTCGCCCGCAGCTGCGCTGTCGTTCAACTCCGGCGCACGATCCAGGGCATGCTTCAGCACGATGAGTTGTTGACCACCGCCGGCGATTCCTTGCAGGCCGAGCTGCAACTGCTGATTCCAGTGGGTCGAGTCGACCAGCACCAGGCCGTCGATCTCCTGCGGGAATTGTCGAGCGAAATATCGCATGTACAGGCCGCCCAGAGAATGCCCGACGAGGACATCACGGAGGCAATACTCCTCTGCGCTTCAGCTCCGCGCGCAGCTCTGAGACGATGGTTGCAGCATCCCGGGCACCGCCCGCCGTATCGCTACCCGGATAACCGGCGCGACTGTAGGCGATAGTGCGCGTGCAATGATCGGCGATCAACGGCTGAACGGTATTCCGCACGTCCAGCGTGTCACCCGAGGCCTGCTGCAAGAATGACAGTTCGGGGCCCCTGGCCGCGATTCGTCATCTGCAGATGCTCTACCGTCCGTGGATCCAGAATGTGCAGGGTGCGATGGAGGCCAGCGCAAAGCATTACCATCTGCGACCAAAGCGGTGGTCTGGTAGCGAAACGCCTGACTCCGTCGGCCCTCAACATGTCCGGATCCCGTGCCTCAAGCTCCATTGCCGGATTGCCTGCTGCGATCAGATCACACCTGTTGACTGGCCACGCGTCTGCGAGTTGCATCGACATCTCCTATACAATTTCCGCAACGCGGACGGCGTCACTGTTAGGACGTCCGAAAGAATGACACACATCATGATTCGCCTTGGAATCCAGCGGCTTTCCTTCGGCGTTGCAGCGAGCGCTGCTCATCGGGCAGGTCACTGCCGCGCCGCTGAGCCGCGCGGAGATTGAAGCGCGTGTGGCGTCTGCCGGTGCGGATCTCAGCAACCTCGAGGCCCCCTGGCGCAGATCTTTCCGGGATCGACTTCACGTGGCGCTAATCTTTTCGGCACTAGTCTCAGAGGGCGCCAATCTCCACCAGGGGCGAAACTGCGCGGCTGTAACCTCGATAGTAGCAATCCTGCGCGACGCTACGTTGATCAATGCCGACCTGGCAGAAAGCAGCCTGTACTCGAGCGTGCTCGCCAATGTCAGATACCACCGGCGCCGATCTGCACTGGTTGCGCGCCTGATGGGCAGCATGGATCGCGCAGTGCTCGAGGGCGCGGATCCTCTCCGTTACCAGGGCGGTTCGGACATGGGGAACCAGCCGATGGGACTGGTCCGATCTCATTCTCACGCATGCCCGGCTCAAGGGTGCGAAGCTGAATCGTGCCGACCTCTCGCGCGCTGATCTGGAGTTATGCGGATCTGCGCGACGCGGATCTGAGCGATGCGAATCTCACGCAGGCGAAACTTTGCGGGTGTGGATTTCAGCGGTGCCAAGCTCGACAGCGCTACCTGTCCGGCGCGGAGATCCACCACGCGAATTTTGCCGGCGCCACGGGGCTCGGCTCCGCGCGCGGTCTCGACCACGACCGAAGGAAAAGAACTGGCGATCTTCGACTAGACGCCACAATCTCGACGCGTCCAGAACAAGACGGGGGAGTTCACCATGACAGGTGCGGGTTCGCTTGCGCATGATCAGTCGATAAGTGCGGTCGGGTCTCCTCGATCGGGAGCGAATCGTCGCGAAGGCTGGGCTTCAACCGCTGGCTGGTTCCGCCTGCTGCGCTTTGCATTCACCTGTGCATCGGCATGGCATACGGATTCTCCGGTGTTCTGGAAGCCGCTGCAGGGGCGCTCGATCGAGCGCCGACGGCGCGCAGCTCATCGCGAGCTGCTCGGCAGGCGCGACGACGCTTTTCCGACAAGCTCGCCGGAACTGTGCGCGCGCTCTGGTTGCGACCGGACTGCAACTGGAGCCAGTTCGATCTCGGCTGGATGTACACGTTCTTCTTCGTGCTGCTCGGTCTCTCGGCCGCGACCTGGGGCGGCTGGCTCGAACGCGCCGGTCCGCGCAAGGCGGGCGTCGTTTCCGCGATCTGCTGGTGCGGCGGCCTCCTGATCTCGGCGCTCGGCGTCATACACCCACCAGCTGTGGCTGATGTGGCTCGGCTCGGGGCGTCATCGGCGGCATCGGGCTCGGCCTCGGCTACATCTCGCCGGTCTCGACGCTGATCAAGTGGTTCCCGGACCGGCGCGGCATGGCGACCGGCATGGCCATCATGGGCTTCGGCGGCGGCGCGATGATCGGCTCGCCGCTCGCGACCCTGCTGATGAATTCCTTCAAGACGCCGACCGATCCCGGCGTGTGGCAGACGTTCATCGCGATGGCGGCGATCTATTTCGTGTTCATGCTGATCGGCGCCTTCGGCTACCGCCTGCCGCCCGCGGGCTGGCGTCCGGAGGGCTGGACGCCGCCCGTCCGACAGCAATGCGATGATCACGTCCGAGAACGTGCACCTGCAGAGACGCGCACAAGACGCCGCAGTTCTGGTGCCTGTGGCTGGTGCTGTGCCTCAACGTGTCGGCCGGAATCGGCATCATCGGCGCGGCCTCGCCCATGCTGCAGGAGACTTTCGGCGGCGCGCCTCGATCGGGTGAGCCGCGGGTCTCGATTCGATCAGTTCACGCGATGAGCAGAAAAGCTGGCCGCGGCGGTCGGCGCGGGCTTCGTCGGCCTCATCTCGCTCTTCAACATTTTCGGGCGCATCATCTGGGCGTCCTCCTCGGACAAGCTCGGGCGCAAGCGCACGTATTTCGTCTTCTTCACGCTGGGCGCAGCCCTTTATGCGCTGGCATCCGTGTCGCTGCGGACGCGAAGATGCTGGGAGTTTTCGTTCGCCGTCGTTTTGCGTCATCGCCTCGATGTATGGCGGCGGTTTCGCGACCATTCCCGCCTATCTCGCCGACATGTTCGGAACGCCGTTCGTGGGCGCCATCCACGGACGACTCCTGACCGCGCTGGTCGACTGCAGGCATCCTGGGACCGGTGGTCGTCAACTATCTGCATGACAAGCGACTCGCCGAGCAACGTTCCCGTCGACCAGATCTATGGTGCCGATCTTCTATGTACTCGCCGGGATGCTGGCGCTGGGATGGATAGCCAACCTGCTGGTGCGGCCGGTGGACTCAAAATGGCACATGAGCGAGGCGGAGGTGGCTGCAGTGCAGACCGGTCGCAAACCCGTGGCCGCGGCGGCCGCGTGCCCGCTTCCAGTGCCATCGGCAAGGGCAGGCTCGATGCGCCGAGCCGCCTCGTTCTGGCTATTGATGCAGGCGTCCCGCTCTCGCATGGGGAGTCTGGAATACGGTTCAGAAGGCGTTGGCGCTGTTCCGCTAGAGCTCCGCACGCGTCTACAGGTAGTTCGAGGGCACCATGACGAGCCTCGGCGACGCGTTCGGCCGCTGAAGCCGAAATGGCGAAACAGAACGCCTGCGGAGCGCGAACTCGCCGAAGCGATCGATGCCGACTGACCGCGCCGCTGCGGCCCACGTATTTGCGCCAGAAGTCGGATACGCCAGCTTCGACGGCGAGGTGCGGCAACTTCGGTATCAATACCTCGTCGCGATAGGCTCGGATCCTGGCGGTCGAACACGGCGGTCGACGGCATGGAGACGACCCGCACGAAAATGCGCTCGCTCTCGACGAGTCTTTGCGCTTCGACTGCCAGCGCAACCTCAGACTCAGTCGCGATGATCACCGCGCGCACCGTGCCCTCTGGCTCCACCAGGATGTAGCCGCCGCGGCGAATGCGCTCCGCCGTCTCGGTCGAGCGCTTCTGTGCGGGCAGGTTCTGCCGGCTGATACCAGGCTGGTGGGGCCATCCCTGCGCTCGAGCGCCGCGGCCCACGCCACAGCGGACTCAACGGCATCGCAAGGGCGCCAAACGTCCATGTTCGGAATGACCCGCAGCGCCGCGAGGTGCTCGATCGGCTGATGCGTGGGTCCGTCCTCACCGAGTCAATCGAGTCGTGTGTGAACACGAATCACCGAGCCGATCCTCAGTGGAGCGCCGCCATGCGCAGCGCGCTGCGGCAATAGTCGGAGAAGGTGAGGAACGGTGCCGCCGTAGGAATGAATGCACCGTGCAGTGCGAGTCCATTCATGATCGCCGCCATTCGAAACTCACGCACCCCGTAGTGCAGATGAGTTGCCCGCAGAGCGGGCGCCGATCGCCCACGAGCCACTCCAGAGCGTGAGGTTCGAACCGGCGAGATCCGCTGAAGCCGCCGATCAACTCCGGAAGGACTGGCGCGAGTCCCTTCCAGGACATCCTGTGAAACCTTGCGTGTCGCTATGCTCTGCGCCTTCTCGTTGGTTTGCGTCATGAGCTCGCGCACGCGACGAGCGAAATCCGCGGGCAGCTCGCCCTTCGTGCGCCGCTCGAATTCCTTTGCTTGCGCCGGGTACGCGTATCGTATAGGTGGCGAACTTCCGCTTCCACGCTGCCTCGGCGCTGCGGCCGGCTTGCGCGCGTCCCAGGCATCGATAGACGTGCGACGGGATTTCGAAGGGCGGATATGGCCAATCGATTGCCATGCGGGTTGCCGCCACTTCTCTCGCCGAGTGCGGCGCCGTGCGCCTCGCTGAGTGCCGGCCTTATTCGGCGACCCTTGAGCGATCACGGTCTTGCAGCAGATGAGCGATGGCTTGTCGGTGACTGCTCGGGCGGCGCGGATCGCCTGATCGAGCGCCTGGCTGTCGTGTCCATCAACGTCTGCAACGACGTGCCAGCCGTAGCTTCGAAGCGCTTCGCGCGTGTCGTCGGTGAACCATCCCTCGACGCTGCCCGTCGATCGAGATGCCGTTGTCGTCGTAGAACGCGATGAGCTTGCCGAGGCCGAGCGTGCCGGCGAGCGAACAGGCCTCGTGCGAAATGCCTTCCATCATGCAGCCGTCGCCGAGAAACACATAGGTGTGGTGATCGACGATATTCGTGACCCGGGCGATTGAACTCGGCCGCCAGCAGTTGCTCGGCGATCGCCATGCCGACTGCGTTTGCTATGCCCTGACCCGAGCGGCCCGGTCGTCGTCTCCACGCCCGGCGTGACTCTATGTTCCGGATGACCAGGAGTCTGCGAGTGCAGCTGGCGGAAGCGCTTCAGATCTCGTTCATCGGCAGGTCGTAGCCACGTCAGGTGCAAGCAGCGCGTACTGCAGCATCGAGCCGTGACCGTTCGAGAGCACGAAGCGGTCGCGATCGACCCAGCCCGGATTCGCCGGGTTGTGCCGCAGGTGTCGCTGCCAAAGCACTGCGGCGATTTCCGCCATGCCCATCGGCATGCCCGGATGTCCCGAGTTCGCCTTCTGGACAGCATCCATCGCGAGTGCACGCAATGCGTTGATTGCGTCCGAGAGGGCGGAAGCGAGCCCGCGACGACGCGGGTACCTGCAGATCAAGAGTCATAGTCTCTCTCTCCGTGAGAAGTACGGCGCCGGAAGAACGGCGCGCAGGGAGCGGTTGCATGCACATCGGGAGTAGCTCCTGAGATCTCCGATGATGCCAGTGCGGCCTGGCTTGCTCTACAGATCGCTTTGTCGCCGTAGCCATAATCGACCGCGACGACACGACAACCTGCCGAATGGGCTGCGACAACGTCTATCGCGGAATCGCCGACGTAGAGCAGCTCCGCGGGACTGGACAGCAAGACGAGCGCACGCATGCGAGCAGGCATGTCTGGGCTGGGCTTGCGATCGGTACTGCGATCAGCACAAAGAGTGAACGCAAGGAGCGTATCGAGCTGCGCGGCCTCGAGCAGCGGCAGGGCAAAACGGCTCTCTTTGTTGGTAACACAGCACAACGCAATGCCGGCGCTCGCAAACTGGTGCAACGTCTCGGGTACTCCAGGATAGAGGCGGCTGCGCTCGAAGAGGTGCTCGCCATACAGGCGTGCGAATCAGCGCTTCGGCGCGCGGAACGCAGAGCCGCGTCAGGCGCGCTCATGCCCAGACCTTCCTGCCAGTGCGCGCTCCGCCGAACTTGGCGACTCCGTCACCGACCAGGGCGCGGATGCGATGCTCGGCGAGCTCCTTGCCGCCCAACTCGAGCAGCATCGCGTTTGCAGCGGCGCAAAGATCGGGTGCGGTGTCGATGAGCGTGCCGTCGAGATCGAAAGCGGCGGCCCGGAAGCCCTCATCCGCCCCGGGCATCTGTCGCCTCCAGTGTCCGCGCGGCGGGTATGCGTGCGGCTGCCGCGCGAGGGCCTCCTTTCGGCGCTCCAGCAAACGCCAGATCATTGGCGTAAAAATGAGCTGCATGGCGAGGTCCATTTTTCCTCCCGGGCACACGATCGTGTTGGCCCGTGACATGGAACGCGCCATGCAGCATGGACAGGAGGTAGGGGAGGTCAATGCCGCGCGGGTTGGAGAAGCGGATTACCAGAGATAGACTCGTCGGGCGTCGGAATGAAACGCGCAATGAATGGAGTCTGAGGTGTCCACCATCGGCACACGCTGGAAATTGATGTGCGTGCGTGAGAACTGCGGACAGATGTAGTGCACGTAGTCGTGCATGCGTCGCAGGATCGTGTCGGTCACCGCTTCGGCGGAATAACCCCGGGTCGCCTTGTCGCGGTGCAGCTTCTGGATCCATTCGAGATTGATGATCGGGCACGACGCCGATCAGCAGGTCGACATGTCGGGCAATGTCCACGCTCGCCGGTGACCACCGCACCGTGCAGACCTTCGTAGAACAGCAGGTCAGTTTCGTCGGTCAGATCCTCCCAGGCAGTGAATGTGCCGGGCTTCTGTCCGTAGAGGCGCTGCCTCCTGCTCGTCGTGCAGATACCTGCGTCGCCGTCCGCGGCCGCTCGCCCGTAACTGCGGAACAGACTCTCGAGCTCCGCGAACAGGTTCGCTTCGGTGCCGAAGTGACTGAAATCGTGGTCGCCGCGCTCCAGCGCCTCGGCCATCTTCTGCTTCATCTCGGCGCGGTCATAGCGGTGTGAAAGCTGTCACCTTCGACGAACGCGGCATTGATCTGCTCGCGGCGGAAGATCTGTTCGAAGGTCCGCATGACAGAAGTCGTGCCGGCTCCCGATGAACCGGTGACTGCAATGATGGGATGTCGGGCGGACATGATGGAAGTTCCTCGTGTTCTTTACGCTGGATCTCTGAGCAGGCTGCGGCTTCCGAACAGCGGCGCCTCGTACTCGAACTCTGTTGTGATCACGGTGATAGCGCTCGATCCAATCTCCACCTCGGCGCGGGCGCCGAACACAAGGCCGATGCGCTGGTGAAGATGCTCCGGAACGACACCGAGGATCGGCTCATAGCCGGTGCTGGCACGACCGCCGGCCTGCTCGATGATCATCCCGATCGGGTTGGCCTCGTAGAGCAGTCGCAGCCGCCCCGGCTTGCTGAGATCCTTGCGATCGCGCGGATACATGAACACGCCACCCCGCATCAGGATGCGATGCGCTTCGGCGACGAGCGATGCAATCCAGCGCATGTTGAAGTCCTGCCCGCGCGGTCCATCTCGTGCCGGCGATGCACTCAGTTGACGTAGCGCTTGACCGCCGGCTCCCAGTAGCGCGAGTTCGACGCGTTGATGCGCGAACTCGGATGTGTTCTCGGGGATACGCAGGTCTGGATGCGTCAGCATGAACTCGCCGATTTCGCGGTCCAGTGTGAAGCCGCTGACACCCCGGCCAGTCGTCAGCACCAGCATCGTCGCCGGACCGTAGATGGCATATCCCGCGCACACCTGGGTAACGCCGGCCTGCAGGAAGTCCGACTCGCAGAGCGCACCTGAACGCTGCGGACAGCGCAGCACCGAAAAGATGCTGCCGACAGCGACGTTCACATCGATGTTGGAGGAACCATCGAGAGGATCGAAGAGCAGCAAGGTACTCACCGCGGGGATATTCTTCCGGGATCGGGTAGGGCGCGTCCATCTCCATGAGAGCATGCCCGCGAGTCGGCCACCCCACTCATTGGTGCGCACGAAGATGTCGTTCGCCATCACGTCGAGCTTCATCTGGGTCTCGCCCTGGACATTGATCGATCCGGCGTTGCCGAGTGCGCCGGCGAGACCGCCCTTGCCGGATGAGGCTCGCGATGCGCTTGCACGCCAGGCGTACGTCGTTGATGAGCGCGGTGAGCCCGCCGCTCGTGTCGTTGAAGCGGCGCTGTTCTTCGATCAGGAAGCGGGTGAGAGCGTTTTTGTTGTGCCCGGCGTCATGTGCCCTCCGCGGACGCATCCGTGAAAATGCGGCTTGCCCGGATATCAGCGACTTCGATCGTGATCAGGTGGTCTCCTCGAGACTTTGCCACTCCTGTGCAAGCAGGCGGCTCGCCTGCCGCAACCGTGCGCGATCGAGCGCATTGCGCATCGAGCGCGCATTGGCGAAGTGCGGACGGGTCTTGCGTCGCTCGATGTAATCCCGGAAAGCCGCTACCGCCTCGGGACTCAATCGGTACTGCAATCTGCTCGAGCATCAGCTGCGCGATCGCGAAGCAGTTCCGCCGAGGTGTAGTCGGGAAACTCGATGTGATGAGCAATGCGCGATGACAGGCCGGGGTTGGAACGGAAGAACCGCTCCATGCGGTCCTGGTAGCCAGCGAGGATCACCACCAGGTCGTCGCGATCGTTTTCCATTTCCTGCAGCAGGATCTCGATCGCCTCCTGCCCGTAATCGCGCTCGTTCTCCGGGCGATAGAGGTAGTACGCCTCGTCGATGAAGAGCACGCCGCCCTTCGCGCGCTTCAAGATCTCGCGGGTCTTCGGCGCGGTGTGACCGATGTACTGCCCGACCAGGTCGTCGCGCGTCACGGCCGATCAGATGACCCTTGCGCACGATAACCGAGCCGGTGAAGGATTTCCGCCATGCGCATCGCCACGGTCGTCTTGCCGGTGCCCGGGTTGCCGGTGAAGCTCATGTGCAACGCGGGAGCGCCTGTGCTCAGGCCCGCGCGTGTGCGCAGCCGATCGACGAGCAGGAGCGCCGAGATGTCGCGGATGCGGCTCTTCACGGGCGCAAGCCCGATCAGGTCGCGTTCGAGAGCGTCGAGCACTTCGCTGACGTGCGAATCGGCGCAATTCGGCATCGAGTGCGATGCCGTCGTCCTGCAACTGCTCTGCCGCGGTGTTCATACAGCTCAGTACCGCTCGCCCTCGGCTGCTCTGGTCGCGTAGGAGCGGATCGTGTAACGCTACGCTTCGCCCCGGCCCTTCCTCGCGCACCAGGCCGAAGCCCGGCTCCCGCGCCGGACGTCCAACGATGAATGGACAGGCGTAGCGACTCGATACCGCGAGTCGCATCGAAGGCGTTCACCTTGACGTAGTGATTGGGAAACGTACGGCGGCAGTTGTCGATCTCTGACCAGCGATCCGTGCCGCGTCCTTCATGTCGAACAGCGGCATCCCGTACATTTCCCAATAGCTGTTGCGCGGATGCGGATCGTCCGTGTACTCGATCGCGACCGCCCAGTCCGTTGCGCAGGCAATATTCCAACTGCGCGCGCGATCTGCTCGTCGCGTGAGGTCGGAAGAAAAGAGAATGCACCCTGGGTCAGTCGCATGGTGGCTCTCTCAGTCACGCGGCGGTCGGAGTGGCGGTGAAGTCGGGCGTGTCGGTGCTCGTGTAGTTGAAGGTGATCTCTCCCCAGGTATCGAGCGCGGCCTTGAGCGGCTCGCAGTGGCGTGCCGCAGCGGCGAGGATCTGCGGGCCTTCGTGCCAGATGTCACGACCCTCGTTGCGGGCGAGCACCATGGCCTCCAGGGCGACGCGGTTCGCGGCCGCGCCGGCAGCGATTCCCATCGGGTGACCGATCGTGCCGCCGCCGAACTGCAGCACCGACGTCCTCGCCGAGATACGTGAGGAGCTGATGCATCTGGCCGGCGTGGATGCCGCCCGAAGCGACCGGCATGACGCTTGCGCAGGCCGGCCCAGTCCTGTTCGAAGAAGATGCCGCGCTGCAGGTCCACAGGGATTGTGTGGCCTCGCGCAGCACGTTGTAGAAGCCCTGCACCGAGTTCGGATCGCCTTCGAGCTTGCCGACCACCGTGCCAGCGTGGACATGGTCGACGCCCGCGAGCCGCATCCACTTCGAGATCACGCGGAAACGAGATGCCGTGGTTCTTCTGTCGCGTGTAGGTTGACCGTGCCCGGCGCGGTGCAGGTGCAGGATCATGTCGTTGCGGCGCGCCCACTTGGACATCGACTGGATCGCGGTGTAGCCGATCACGAGGTCGATCATCACGATGACCGAGCCGAGGTCCTTCGCGAACTCAGCGCGCTCGTACATGTCTTCCATCGTTGCCGGCGGTGACGTTGAGGTAGTGGCCCTTCACTTCGCCGCTCGCGGCCTGCGCGCGATTGACGGCCTCCATGCAGTAGAGGAAGCGGTCGCGCCAGTGCATGAAGGGCTGCGAGTTGATGTTCTCGTCGTCCTTGGTGAAGTCGAGGCCACCCTTGAGAGCCTCGTAAACGACGCGGCCGTAGTTCTTGCCGGACAGGCCGAGCTTCGGTTTGACCGTGGCGCCGAGGAGCGGCCGCCCGAACTTGTCGAGCCGCTCGCGCTCGACGATGATGCCGGTGGGCGGCCCATCGAAGGTCTTCACGTAGCGCGACCGGAAAGCGCATGTCCTCGAGGCGCAGCGCCTTGAGCGGCTTGAAGCCGAACACGTTGCCGATGATCGAGGCGGTGAGGTTCGCGATCGAGCCCGGCTCGAACAGGTCGAGATCGTAGGCGATGTAGGCGAAGTACTGGCCGGGCGCTCCCGGCACGGCGTCGACCTGTGTAGGCCTTGGCGCGGTAGCGGTCGCAGGCCGTGAGCCGGTCGGTCCACACGACCGTCCAGGTCGCGGTCGACGATTCACCCGCGACCGCGGCGGCCGCTTCCTCGGGATCGACGCCTTCCTGCGGCGTGATCCGGAACAGGGCGAGGATGTCCGTATCCTTCGGCTCGTAATCGCCCTGCCAGTAGCCCATCTCGGCGTACTTGAGTCACGCCGGCCTTGTAACGCCTCGGCCGCGGTCCTCGGTGTCGAGCGCTTCTCGATTCGTTGCATGCTGGTAGTCCCCTGCCTGAATGAGGCCGATCGTGCTTGCGCGACCTCTATTAGGTCCAGTTAGAAATTCTTCGCCATGCTATAAATAACACTTATAGATAGCGGGAGCAGCCGATGCGAAACGTCACCCTGCGACAGATGCGCGCGTTTGCTGCGGTCGCGCGACTCCTGTCATTCACGCGCGCGGCGCAAGAGCTGCACCTGACGCAACCGGCGGTATCACAGCAGCTCAAGCCCTCGAAGGGGAGGTCGGCCTGCCGCTGTTCGAGTACATGGGACGCAGCCTGCATCTCACCGCTGCTGGCGAGGAGTTGCTGCCCTACGCGATCCAGGCAATCGAGCTGCTGCGCGAGGCCGGCGAAACCCTGTCCGCGATGCGGGGACTCAAGCCGCGGGTGCTCAAGCTGGGTGCGGTCAGCACCGCGAAGTACTTCGCGCCATCGCTTCTGCCGCGCTTTCACGCCCGCCTTCCCGGAGATCACGATCAAGTTCTCGGTCGGCAATCGAGGAAGTCATCAAGGAACTGCGCGGCGAACGACATCGACCTGGTGATCATGGGGCGGCCGCCCCGCGAGCTCGAGACCGAAGCCGAGGCCTTCGCCAAGCACCCCCTCGTCATCATTGCCGCACCGGATCACCCGCTCGCCGGCAAGCGGCGGATCTCAACTCCGGCAACTTGCCGACGAGAATTTCCTGATCCGCGAGCAGGGTTCGGGGACGCGCGCGTCGATGGAACGGGTGTTCCGCGATCGCGGCGCGACTTTCGCGTCTCCATGGAAGTGAGCAGCAACGAGACCATCAAGCAGGCGGTGATGGCAGGCATGGGCATCAGCTTCATCTCGATGCACACCATCAGTCCTGGAGCTCAAGGCCGGCAAGCTGATCGTGCTGGATATCGTCGGCGGTCGATCATCCGCGATTGGTATGTGATCCACCTGCGCGACAAGCGTCTCTCGCCGGTAGCTGCCGCGTTTTCGCAGCTTCCTGCTCGAGCGCGGCGCCGCGATCATCCGCGAAGGGGTCGGGTCGAACTGCGGCGCTCGCGCTCAGTGCGTCAAGTCAAGACCTGAGAGGTCCGGGGCTCATTTCAGATTGAAGCGGACACCGACCCACGCACCGAATGGGCGGTCCAGCACCGAGGAAGCGCGGATCGGAGAAGTCGGGGAAAACCCTCCTGCGGTTCACCCAGCAACCCGAAGGTCTCGTAGTCCTTGTCGAGCACGTTTTCGATGCGGGCGAAGATGGCCATACTGTCGCCGAACCGATATTCGCCAGCGCAGATTGAAGATCCGCAGTAGCTAGCAGTCTTGTCGAGCAGATTGACCTCATCCCCGCGCAGATACACACCGGTGCGGTACGCCACGTCGGCGCCGACGCTCAGGTGCTCGTTGAACGAAAAGTCCATTCCGGCATTGACCATGTCGTCGCGGAATACCGGGAATAGTTGCACCGTCTGGAACCTGCAGCTTGTCCTCGCCGACGATCTGCGGCGCAGCCGGATCGCCTTCGAACACGGGGTGGTTGGGGGCCGTTGACCACGAAGCTGTCCTCGAAGGTCGCGTTCAGATAGGTGTGAGTTGAGGAACCAGCTGACGCGCGAGAGCTCTGGTGACACGTTGAGTTCCACCCCAGCGCGGCGGGTGTCGCCGACATTCTGGAAGAAGCCGACGTTGGCCCGGGCTCCACCCGTGGTCTGAAACAGAATGTCGTCGTGATTGACGGTCTGAAATGCTCCAAGGTGCCAGCGCAGTTGCTGATCGAGGGAGCCATCCACGCCCGCCTCGACGCTCTTCGCCACGACCTGCTCGAGCGGCGGGTCGACCAGGGAATGCGTTCGGCAGGTGCTTGCACGGTGCGTCCTCGCTCGCACAGGCGAGCTCCACCGCAGTTCGGGGCGCGGGCCGATTCGCTATAACTCGCGAATAGTTTCACCTTCGGTGTGGCACGGAATGTCAGGCCGACCGCGGGATTGAACCGGTCGAAGTCATGTGAGCCGTTGAGGTCCGGGTTCTCACCCGTCCGGTCCGTCAGGCGGATGCGCGTGGTTGTCATAGCGTCCCGCCACAGTCAGTGCGCTGCGCTCGGTCAGGTTGAAGGTGTCGGCGAAGTAGAAACTTTCGGTCGTCACCTTGCTGTCGATGCTGGTGATGGACTGCGCGGCAAAGATTCCGGTGCGGGTCGTGCCGCGATTCTCGAGCAGGCTCGCGACCTCGACAGTGGAGCGGTGCGAGGTGGTATCGCCAGCGCTGTACGCGCCGTTCCGACCGTGAAGTCGTTTTCATGGCCGCGGATGCTGGAACGCGCCGAAAGCTGCAGGGGAAGCGCGCCATAACCACTCCTCTTCGCGCCGACCAATATTGTCGATCGCGTTGGAGAAACCCTCGCGCCGTCGGGGTGGGCTGGGATGGGATCGCCGGCGTTCAGATCGAGCACCCGGTTCTATGTCCCGCATCGTCGCCCGCATTGCATTCGCCATCTCCGTTGACATCGGTGAAGTCTTCCTCGACCAACAGTTCTTCTCCGCCGACGTCGCATTGCTCCAGATTCGTGCTATGCGCCGTGGGCGAACGTGTCGGTATCCAGGAGCGGTAGAACACGCGAATTGCCGCCGATCTTCCAGGTGTCGGAAGGCTTCGATGCCCTCGAGCTCCACATGCGTCAGGTTGTTACTCGGTAATGTCGGGAAAGGTGAACACCGCGGAACGGTCGATCACGCGAGCAGCTCAGCGGGCGCTGGACCATTGCCGCGCAACTGCGGATTGTCCGCATACGCGAAGCTCCAGATCGAGAGTCCGATCCGCCTCATGCCGGCTCAAAGCGCCGAAGAAGCGCAGTGCGTCGGGAGTGGAGAAGTCACGCCAGCCATCCTCGGTGAAGTAGTCGAGTTTGCCCGTAACTAACCCCCACGCACCGTTGTTACCTCTCCGTATTCCGCCACCGCGCCAATCCGGCCGAACGAGGCTGCTGCGTAGGCTGCACACCACCGCCCTGGTAGTTGAAGCCGTTCTTCATCCGCAGCGACGGCGCTCCACCCAGCGTGTTCAATCCGGGCGCCGGATTGGCGCCGGCGAGGAGCTGGACCGGCGCTCGATCGACGAGAGAGAAATCAGATCCCAGTTGACGGATGTCGCCAAACGGTTCATTGATGCGCACGCCGTTCTCGTGGGCGGCGAGTCGCGCCGTGCGAAGCCCCAGCAGCGGCGATTTGCCGTGAAGCCGCGGAAATTGACATCCGGCTGCAGCGGATTGTTTTGTGCCTGAGGTTGCCATTCGCTGGCGCTGCCCAGCTCCCCGATTCATGGGAATCGGTCAGATCGAGAAGCCTGGGACTGCCTGAAGTCCTCTGCCGTCGCCAGTCTGCACGTTGGCCGGCACGCGATCGCGAGCAATGTCGTATCCGTACGATTGCCGCCACGACGATCTCTCCCAGGAGGCGCGTCTTTGGTCGCCTGCGGCGGGCCGGCCGATGTCGATTACGACCCGCGGCCAGGTTGCTGCCCAGCAGAAGGACAATCGCGCGCACTCCACGCGAAGCCGTGGCATCATGTCTCCGTCGACTCTGATGGCAATGGTGATGTTCGTGCCCAGCGCGTTGTCGGCGGGCAAGGCGCTCAGGAAACAAGCCTGGAAGTTCCATAAGAACCAGTGAAGCTTCGACAAGAGAGTTCCCATCGAATGATCGGGAATTTTTCCCGACGGGACCTGGACGAGACAGCCATTGATGCGCACCCCGGATCAGCCAGAGGCACTTCGATGAACGTCGCGGGGCCGAGGCGAGGCAGGACTTTGCATCTCGGACCTGACTGACAGCACGGCGCGACCTGCTCGTTTGCATTTCGTTGCAATCGTCGCTGCTGTCCGGTCCTGACTCTCGCCGTTCATTTTCGAGGCTGAGCAGTGAGATCGGTCCTGGCCGTCACGCGACGCTTTCGAGGCATCTGCAGCTCGACGAGCTGGTGCTCCACTTTCTGCTCGCACTGTCGCTGTCACTCACCTGGTTTGCGTGGCGACGCTTTCACGATGCGCAGGCCGAGCTCGCACGGCGACGAGCAGCCGAAGAGCAGTTAGCGAAGCTTCTGCCTCGACCATCGGCAGCTCGCGCAAAAGCACCCTCCACGTGCAGGAAATGGAGCGCAAGTTCCTGGCGCGAGAGCTGCATGACGAGCGTCCGGCCAGTACCTCAATGCCATCAAGGTTGATGCGGTGTCGATTCAGGCCAAGGTGCCGGACGGTGAGTCGCCGATCTGGCGTGGTGCTGCAGTCATCATTCAGCACGCGGACCATGTGTACGCGGTGGTACCGCGATCTGATCCGCAGGCTTCGGCCGATCGGGCTGGACGAGCTCGGTCTCGAAGCTGCGCTCGAGCAGTACGTTGATGACTGGCGGCGCCGATTGCCGCAGGTCCAGTTAAGGCTCAGTCTGGAGGGCGACCTGGACGCGCTTGAGAGACGCATGCGCTCACGGTCTACCGCTTGCTCCAGGAGGGGAATGACGAATGTGTCGGAAGCACGCGGGCGCTAAGCACGTCGAAATTCGAGTGGAGCGCCTCGCGCTCTGCCAGCCTGGGCGCGCCGATGAGGTGCTCTTCAGCATGATGGACGATGGGCGCGGTGCAGATCTCAGCGCCGGGAAACCAGGCCTTGGACTGATCGCGGAATGCGTGAGCGGATCGAGACCCTTGGTGGGAGCCTGCAGGTCACTGCCGAGCCGACCAAGGGGGTTCGGCATCCAGGCGCATATCCCTGCGGTGGATACACAGAGAGGGCGCGACAGAATGAGCGCCCTCGATCACTGGTCTTGCTCGTCGACGATCACCCGGTGGTGCGCAGTGGCCATTGCCGCCTGCTTCGAGGAAAGCGGCGGCATCAGCGTGGTCGGGAGAGGCGGGCGACAGTTCCCGAAGGTGTTCCAGCAATTCTCGAGTCTCGGAACCGGACGTGGTTGTGATGGACATATGCCCTGCCGGGAGTCAGCGGTATTGAAGGCGTGCGCCGCATCCTATACTCGCTGGCCCGACGGCGCGTGTACTGGCTTTCAGCATGTATGAGGACCCGATCTTCGTCCGACGCGCGCGCCGCGGGTGCCGCGGGATACGTCACCAAGGCGCGCCCCGCGGGTCCTGGTGGATGCGATTCATTCGGTCGCAGCTGGCAAGCGTTACCTCAGCCACGATGTGGCGCAAACGCTGGCGCTAGGGTGCGCCCGACGCGGATTCAGCGCCGCAGCGAGGCGCTGTCTGCACGCGAATTCGAGGTGCTCGAATTGCTCTTACAGGGCTGCAGCCTTGAGGAGATCGCGCAAGCAGCTGTCCCTCAACCAGAAAACCGTCGCCAACCACCAGTCAGCGATCGAAGAGAAGCTCGGCGCCGGCAGTAGCGGCGCAGCTGTTCCGGATCGCGATGCGACTCGGCCTGGTCCCTCCGGTGTAGTCGGTTCTCTACCGCGGCGAGAAGCTCACCGTGAAGCCGATCAGGTAGGTCCGCTCCGGTGCCGGCTCGAAGTAGCGGGCGTTCACCGCATCTCACGATCACCGAGCCCACGTAGCTTTCGTCGGCGATGTTGTCGACACGAACGAACTCTTCGAGTTGCCAGGAAGTCATGTCCTGGCGGAAACCGGCATGCCAGTTGGCGACTACATACGAATCCGCGACTCGCTGAATTGAGATCATCCGCAAATACCTGATCGGCCCACCTCGCCTCCACGCCGGTGCTGAAACCGGATGGAGCGTGTCGCCAGTTGAGCTGCAGGTAAGCGGCGTTCTCCGGTACACCGGGGATCTGGTTGCCGGACAGGTCGACTCCGGCAAAGTTCACGAACTCCTTGAAGCGCGCACGCGTGTACGTATAGGCAAGATCATGCGTCAGAGCAGCGTCGAGCATCGACATCGACGCGGCAAACTCCACGCCTTCGCGACGTGTCTTGTCGGCGTTGACGAAGGTATTGCGGCCGGGGAACGGAGCCGGCCCGGTGACGATGTCATCCGAGGTGTTGGAACGGAACAGCGTGGTGTTGAGCTGTGCGTGGTCGCCAAGGCGCCACTTCACTCCGAGCTCCATGTTTGTGCTGTCCGCAGCGTCGAGGTCGAAGTTCAGGCCGGGCAAACCATCGGGCCGGTAGGCGAGCTCTGAGAAGGTCGGTGCTTCAAGGCCCTTGCCCGCGGAAGCGAACAAGTGAACGTCCGGTGTGGCCTGAAACAGGAGGCCCAGGACGGGGCATGGTGCCCTCGAAGTCGATGCTGCCGCTGGTCATCAGGATTGATGCCGACGATGAAGTGATCTTCCGAGTCATATTCTGATTTCGCCGTGGCGCACTCCACCAGCAAGCTGCCAGCGTTTCGTGAAATTCCAGGACGCGATCAGGTATTGATCTAAGTCGTAAACCACGTCGTCCTCGTCGCGGCGCAAATCGCCCTTCTCGCCCAGCACGTTGACAAATCCGGTGCGCAGTTCATTCATCCGGTCGTACGCGGTACCCAGGGTCAATTCGTAGGGTGCTCCAGCCAGCTGTCCCGCGCGGTGCCGAAGCGCAATTCACCGCCACCGAAGTCCCGATCGAGGTCCACGACGCCGCCGGAGCCCGTGGATCGCGCACGCTTGGATTGGCGAGGTATTGCACGACCTGACGAGTGCCGTAGTAGCCGAGTGCGCGGATGCTGTTGTCGTCCGAGAAGTTGTGGTCGAAGACCAGCCCGCCCTGCGCGTGGTGAATGGTCTTGCGCTGTGTTGAAGGCCTCGGCGCCGGTGCCCGCTTGCGATGGATCCTGATCAAGCTAGCTCCTGAGTCAGCCCGAGCGGGTCCTGGTGTCGGGCTGGTCGAGATAGTTTCCGAGGATCGTGAGGGTTGAGCCTTCACCGGCGTGATACCGCGACCCACAGATTCGCCAGATCGCGTTGTGCCGCGCTGTGATCGCGAAAGCCATCGGTCTCAAAGCGTGAAACGTTGCCGGAGAAGTCGAGCGCACCGGACTGACCAGAAACATTCACTGCGCCGCGCCAGGTGCCATCTTCGCCGCCCGAGCCGCGCGCCTGGATCTCGTTGGGGCGCCGTTCGTCTGCAGTGATCAGATGAATGACGCCTCCCGAGGAATTGCCGTAAAGCGCCGCGAACGGTCCGCGCAACACCTCGACGCGATCTGCACCGCCGATGTCAAACAGAGCCGTCTGTCCCTGCCCATCCGGCATGGTGAGAGGAATGCCGTCCTGGATCAGCCGCACGCCGCGGACGCCAAAGGAAGCACGAGCGCCGAATCCCCGCGCGGAGACCTGCAGGTCCTGCGCATAGTTGTAGCGATTCTGGACCACGATGCCGGGAATGGTGCCGAGGCCCTCGGACAGATCGACGCCGGGGCGGTGTGCACGGAGCTCCTCTCCGCCGACGACATCGATGGCCACCGGAATATCGAACGCCGATTTTTCCGTGCGAGTGGCCGTGACCACCATGGATCCGGCGGAGGTCGGCGGCTGGACTTCCTGAGCGACGGCTTGTGCCGACGCCGCAGCTGCGATCCAGACCGCTACGAGAATCCGGGAGACTTGCATTGAGGTTCCTTGCGATGCGACAGCGCATGTTCCATCGGATTCAGATGGACGGAGATAGAGAGCATCATGAAACTCGCCTCATGATTTTCATGAGTCGGATGGAAGCTCTGGAGGTCGCGGGCGAAACGCCGGCTCAATCTCGCTGGTGTGCTCGCAAAGCCGATGCCACGAGTGGCTCGTTGGCAGTGTCACGGGAGAAGCGCGCACCAGCAATCAGCAGTGCGACCACGCTGAATCCGATGAGCACCAGTGAGATCCACTGGCGACATCAAAGTCCGCCGCGTAGGACCCAGCTGACCTGCCATTGCCGGCGTGCTTGAGCAAATCGACGCCATAGGTAAAGGGGTTCAGCGTGGCGACACGACGCGCAGCACCTGCGCAGGTGCTGCACCGGGTAGAGAGAACCGGAGAGAAAGAAAACCGGAAAGATCACCAGGTTCATCATCGTGGCGTAGTTGTCCAGCGTGCGCGACCACGCCGCCACCAGCATGCCGAGGCTCGAGCAGGCGAGGGCAGTGCCCAGCAATCCGGCTGCCAGCAAGGGAATCGACATCTGCCGGCTCAGGTACCCGAGCAGTGCCAGGATCACCAGCAACAGCAGCGCTTGCAGTAGCGCCGACGCCGTGGCGCCGAGAGCCTTCGCCAGTACGATCCAGAAGTGCTGGATCGGCGCGATCACGAGCATGCGCATGACGCCGGATTCCTTGTCGTAGACCGTGGCGAGCGCAGCCAGTATCCCGCCGAACAGCAGCGTCATTCCCAGTACGCCCGGCACCAGGAACGTCTGGTAGCCGGATTCGCCCCTGCCTTGCCTGGACTGCGCTCGGGCCGGCACCGATTACCAGCAGCCACAGCAGCGGGCGCACCATTGCGGATAGCAGCCGTCCGCGTTGCCGCAGCAGCTTGAGCACCTCGCGTTCGAGTACGGCAACAAAGGGGCGCAACAACATCGTTACGCAGCTCTCTTCTGAGAGCTCCCGTTTGATTGACCCACAGGAACACGTCGTTCAAGTTTGGACGCCGCCAGCGCACGGCTCGCGCCGTCACGGCCAGTTCTCGGCCTGTAACGCAGCCAGCTCGGCGGGGCTCACGATCACAGCAGAATTGCACGCACTCGCCTTCGATCAGGGCCGAGCCGAACCGCGACGCCAGCTCCTGGGCCAGCTCCTTTGGATGACTGGTCTCGACCTCGACGACATAGGTGCCGAGCTCTGCGATGAGCGCCCGTGGATGCTCCGTTGCGGACGATGCGGCCGGAGCTCAGGAATGCCACTTCGTCGCAGTCCGCAGCTTCCTCGAGATAGTGGGTCGTCAGGAGCACCGTAATGCCGAGCTGGGCCCGGAGCTGCGCGATGTGGCGCCAGATGGCGCGTCGGTTGGGCAGGTCCAGGCCGATGGTCGGTTCGTCGAGAAACAGGATCTGCGGCTGGTGGATCACGCCGCGCGCGATGTCGAGTGCGCGTCGCATTCCGCCGGAAAGCGATGCGACCGGGTGATCGCGCCTTTCGCTCAACGCGAACAGCTCCAGCAACCTCGGCGCTGCGTCGCCTGATTTCGGGACGGGAGAGGTCATTGAGCAATCCCGCGAAGCGCAGATTTTCTGCGACGGTGAGGGTGCGATCGAGTGCCGGCTCCTGGAACACGACCCCGATACTGCGGCGCACGGCAAGCCGCTGCGCGTATGCACGGAATGTCCTCTTACCCACGCCTCGCCGGAAGTCGGGCGGATCAACGTTGAGAGCATGTGAATCGTGCTGGTCTTGCCGGCGCCATTGGGGCCGAGCAGGCCGGAAGAATCGGCCCTGCTGGATCAGGAGATCGACGCCGTCCACGGCAAGCGTGTCGCCGTAACGCTTGGTCAGGCGATCCGCCCGAATGGCGACCTCAGTCATTGAGAGGACAGGGCGCGCGAGTTGCGTGTGATCGCGAAAGAACAGCAGCGGCTTCTCTTCGACGTGCGGCTGCGCGGCACGCGCCACTGCTTCTGCGCACCAGATGATGATGCGGCGACAGATCGCATACCGGGTCAGCGTTGGCCGGATCGCCGGTGAACAGGTAGGCCTGGCAGCGGCAGCCACCGAAGTCCTTGGTCTTCTCCGGGCAGCTGCGGCACGGCTCCTTCATCCACGCATCACCGCGAAAGTGATTGAAGCCGGGTGAGTCGAACCAGATCGACTCGACGCTCGCCTCACGCACGTTCGGGAACTGCAGGCCCGGAAGCATGCGCGCCGCGTGGCAGGGAGGGCGATGCCGTCCGGAACAACGTTGAGGAACACCGAGCCCAAACCATTCATGCACGGCTTCGGTCGACGCTCGAAATAGTCGGGCACCACGAAATAGATCTTCATTCGCTCGTCCGGCTCGATCCGCGAAAGCGCTGGGTCGATCTCCTCGGCGCGCTGCACCTGTTCGCGACTGGGGAGCAGCTGGTCGCGATTCTGCCAGGCCCAACCGTAGTACTGCGTATTCGCGAGCTCCACGTACTCGGCGTCCATGCCCTCGGCCATCTCGAGGATCTGCCTCGACATGGTCGATGTTCAGCCGATGCAGAACGACGTTGAGCACCATCGGGTACTCGTAGCTTCTTGATCAGCGCGGCGACCTTCGCCTTGAGCTCGAACGTGCGCGTGCTGCTCAGGAAATCGTTCATCTGCCGGGTGCTGTCCTGAAACGACAGCTGGATGTGATCGAGCCCCGCGTCCTTGAGCGCCTTGATGCGCGTTTCATTGAGGCCGACGCCGGATGTAATCAGATTCGTGTAGAAGCCAAGCGTGTGCGCCTCTGCGACGATCGTCTCCAGGTCGTCGCGCATCAACGGCTCGCCGCCCGAGAGCCCGAGCTGCACGGCACCTAATGCGCGAGCTTCGCGCAGCACACGCATCCAATCGTCGGTTCCGAGCTCCTGCTCCGATCGTGTGCGAAATCCGTGGGATTGGAGCAGTACACGCAATGGAGCGGACACCGGTAGGTCAGCTCCAGCAACAACCACAGTGGCGGCCCCGGCCGGCTGGGCGGGGCGCTCAGGTCATCGTGAGTTCCAGCCATCTTTGCTCCAGGGCGTACGACACGAACGCTGTCACGTCAGCGGACAGGTTGGTGAGCACCGAATGCCTGCTCCAGATCCGTGGTGATCTCAGCCAGTGTGCGCTCGCCATCGCAACGTTTCAGGATCTCACCCGCGCTCGCATTGAGTTTCACCATCCCTTCTGGATAGAGCAGGACGTGAGCATTCTGCGCGGGCTCCCACTGCAGCCGAAACCCGCGGCTGATCGAGGGCTTGGCGGCGGCGTCAAACTCATTCATGTCGAGGTTCCATAGCGTAGAGCCATCGCATCATTCATCTGCCACAGCACGTCGAGCTTGAACTGCAGGATCTCGAGTGCACGCTCCTGGGCCGCGCGCGTATCGAACCAGTCGAGTGTGAAGGCGAGGCCGAATTCCACGTCGCGCCGCGCGATGCTGACCCGGCTCTGAAAAGTACCTGAGGCCTGCGGGATCGATCCACGGGTAGTGCGCGGGCCAGTTGGCGAGACGCTGCTTGTGAATCTCCGGCGCGAACAGCTCCGTCAGCGAAGAACAGACAGCTTCCTGCCACGGCGCGCGTCTTGCGAAGTTCACGTACGCATCCACTGCGAAGCGCACGCCAGGCAATACGTCGACGAGCTTCTCCACCTGATCGCGCTCGAGCCCCACCGCCTCGGCCAGTCGTAACCACGATTCGATGCCGCCTCGGGTCATCGCCGTAGCCGTCGTGATCGAGAATGCGCTGTACCCACGATCGACGCACCTCCCGATCCGGACAATTGGCGAGAATGGCAGCGTCCTTGAGCGGAATACTGATCTGGTAGTAGTAGCGATTTGCCACCCAGCCACGGATCTGTTCCGGGTTCGCTGCGCCGGAATTCAGCATCACGTTGAACGGATGATGGATGTGATACGCGCGTCCCTTCTCCCGCAGCCGCTCTTCGAACTCGGGCCTGGTCCAGGCTGGTGCCGATGAATCAGCCGCGCTCATAGCACGATTTCCATCCCATCCCACGCCACTTCCACGCCGTGGCGCGCGAGTTCGGCGCGCTCGGGCGAGTCCTCATCGAGGATCGGATTGGTGTTGTTCACGTGGATCAGGATCTTGCGCGTGTCCGATGGCAGGCGATCGAGCCATTCAAGCATTCCGCCGACGCCGCTTTGCGGCAGGTGACCGATTTCGCGCGCGCGCTTGTGCGAAACCTCCTGGCGGATCATTTCATCGTCGGTCCAGAACGTGCCATCCACCAGTACACAAGCAGCCGACGCCATCGCGCGCCAGACGTGCCCATCAATGCGTGGCCAGCCCCGGCGCATAAAGCGCGACCCGACCTGAGCTCTGATCCGTGAGCAGCAGAGCCAGGTTGTCTCCAGGCACCGGCGATTCCGGTTCGGTGAGTAGGGCGCCGGCTTGCTCGCCACCGGCAGCGCACGCCAGTGCACTCCAGTCACGCCATCAATCGTGAAGCCATCGGCCTCGAGGTCGATCCGGCGGCGGTCTACTCCGCAATAGTGCGCGAGGACGCCGAGTATCGGATTGCCGCTGTGTGAGGTCCGCGTACGTGCTGTCAGTACACCAGAGCGCGCCAGGGTCGGCTGATTCCCGCAACATGTACAGGCCTGTCGTGTGATCGACCTGACCGTCGACCAGCACAATTGCGCTGATTGCGGTATCGCGAATGGCGCGCGCCGGCTGCAGGATTGGATTGGCCTGCAATTGAGCCGCGATGTCCGGCGACGCATTGACCAGCGCCCACGCGGTTTCTTCTTTGCCAGCCACGGCGATCGAAGACTGCGTCCTCGATCGGGCGCGCACGGTCCCTTTGCGTAGGCCGGCGCAGTTGCGGCAGTTACAGTTCCACTGCGGGAACCCGCCACCGGCGGCGGATCCCAGCACGCGAATCTTCAAGGGCGGAGAGGTGCAGCCTGCTCGCGCAGGCTGACACCAGGGCTACTTCAGCGATTGGCGATATACATCGTGATTTCCATGCCGAACCGGAAATCAATCGCTTGCGGAGTTTCCCACTTCATAACATCGCTCCTTCAGTCGGCGGTCTGACTGACGGCCTGAAAATTGCCGCCACAGGCATCTTCCGCGCTAGTGAGCCCAGGCGATAGAGGATGATCATGAAAGTCGAGTCATGATTTTCATGAGTCGGCTGGGCGCGAACTGCACCCGCGGCGAGCGGCGCTGATAACATCGGGTCATTGGTGGCCACTTCCTGAGAAAGCAGCCCAAAATGAAGCTGCGAACCCGCCTGAACCTCGTGGTGGCCGGCCTGACCGCCACTTTCGTGCTCGTCCTGATCGCCGGCGAGGTCACGACCGCCCGGGATTCGGTGCGGGAGGAAATCGAGGCGGCTAATCGCGCGGCCTCGCAACTGCTGGGGCGTCTCGCCTCCATCTATTCGCGTGAAGGGGGCCGGAGCTGCTGCGCCAATTTCTGCAGCAACTGGGTCGCGTGCACGCCAACGACATCACGTCTGCAGTCGGCCTCCGGAGAGGTGCTGTATCGCTCGCCGCCACCGACCTATAAGGCGGGTCGCTCGGCACCGGACTGGTTTTCGCAATTGTTGGTACCGAACCCGGCCAGGCACACATTCCCGCTCCCCGGCGGGGTGACACTGATCGTGCAGGCCCACGCGTCGCGCGCCGTGCTCGACGCTGGGATGAACTCACCAGCCTGCTCGCTGCGGCGGCGATCATGCTCATCATCGTGAATGGGCTCGCATTCTGGTCGGTGGGACGCGCGCTGGCGCCGTTTCCGGTCATCAGCAGTGGCCTTGAACGCATTCAGCGCGGCGATCTCGAGTACCGGTTACCCGTCCTGAAGGGTTCCGAAGCGCAGGCGATCGGCACGGCGTTCAACCGGATGGCGCAGGCAGTACAGGACAAAGGTGCAGGCGGAACGGAAAGCGCTCGAGGCCGAGACACAGCTCGGAGGAACGGCGCGAAATGGCGCGCCTGGTCGAACAGCATGTTGAAGAGGAGCGACGCCTGATCGCGCATGAGCTGCACGATGAGTTCGGTCAGTCGGTAACGGCAATCCGGAGCCTGGCACTCGCCATCGCGAACCAGGGAACGGGTCGTGACCCGGCAATGATCGATGCCGCGCGCCTGATTGCCGAGGAAGCTGCGCGCCTTTACGACGCGATGCACGGACTCATCCGCGCCTCGCGCCACTTACGCTGGATTCGCTGGGGCTCGCCGCAACTCTCGAGAGCCTGGTGCGAGACTCACAGCGCCGTTATCCCTCCAGTCGGGCTGTCGGTCCGACATGCGCTTTCGGCCGAGCTCGGGCCAAGCGTGACCCTCGCCGCCTATCGAGTGGTGCAGGAGGGCTCATCAACGCGTTGCGTCACTCGCAGGCGACGCAGGTGGACATCAACGTGCACGCTGACGGTGAGCGAATGATCGTCACCATCATCGACGACGGCGTCGGGTTGCCGGAGCAATGGGCGCTGCCCGGACACTTTGGCCTGCGCGGCTTGACGGAACGGATCACGCATCTGGGCGGTGTGCTGAAGATTACTAATCGCGAATCCCGCGGAGTTTGTCTCAGCGCCGAGATTCCACTGGCGGGCAGCACATGATCCGCGTTCTGCTGGTTGACGATCATGCGGTGGTCCGCACGGGATTTCGGCTCCTGCTGCAGTCACTGGCGGAGGTGGAGGTCATCGCCGAGGCGGAATCCGGCGAGGTGGCGTGTCAACGCTATCTCGAGCTGGCGCCGGACGTCGTCGTGATGGATCTCGCCATGCCCGGCATGGGTGGCCTGGAGGCGTTGCGGCGGATCCGAGCCCGCGATCCGCAGGCTCGGATACTGGCGCTTTCAGCGCACGATGATCCGGTGCATGCACGCCGGGCACTGCGGGAGGGCGCGCTGGGTTTTCTCTCAAGCGCAGTGCGCCGGAAGCACTGGTAGAGGCCGTCACCACCGTGGGCGCGGGTCGTCGCTACATCGACATGCGGCTGGCGCAGAAGCTCGCGTTGGCGGAAATCGAGGGTGCTGCAAGACCGCCGATCGAACGGCTCTCGAGCGCGAGTTCGAGGTCTTCATGCGCCTGGCCGCGCGGCGCGACCGTCCAGAAAATCGCCGAAGACCTCAACCTGTCGGCATCAACAGTCGGCACGCACCTCTACAACATCAAGCAGAAGCTCGAGGTCACCAATCAATCAGAGCTCACTTTGCTCGCCATCCGCCACGGCATCATCGAAGCCTGATCGACGATGCACGCAGCGTTGCGCCTCATCCCGCGCGTCGTTCTGCTGCTGGTACTGGCAGTCGCGTGGGTCGCTGGGGCCGACGAGCCGCCAGACTCCCGTGAGCTCAATCTCAAACTGCTGGATGCAGCGCGCGCGGGCGATGAAGCTGCCGTTGAGGGACTGTTGCGCGCAGGAGCGTCCGTAAAGACACGCAATCGCGTCGGCGCGACGCCGCTGTTCCGGGCCGCTCGCGAAGGTCATACCGAGGTTGTGCGTACGCTGCTCACAGCCGGTGCCGAGGTCGACCAGGCGAACGTGGAGCAGGCAACGCCGCTCATGCTGGCCGCGCACAATGGTCATCTCGATGCTGCGACGCTGCTTCTCGAGGCCGGCGCCGACATCAATCATGTGGATCAGCAGCTGCTCTCGCCCCTGATGCACGCGGTCTACGGTGGCAGCACACCGCTCGTCGGGTTATTGCTCGAGCGGGGAGCGAAGGCCGATCTCGTTGACCGAACCGGCAAGTCCGCACTCGTGTACGCAGCAGCGTCCGGCAATCCGGAAATGGTCTCGTCTCATCCTGGCTCACGGCGTCGACGTGAATCAGAGGTACGGGAATGAGCTGACCGCCCTGATGTGGGCGGCCGGATACGATCATGTCGATGCCGTCGAGGCGCTCCTCAGCGCCGGAGCAAACGTGGACCTCCAGGACAAGCGAGGCATGACGGCTCTGATGATCGCGAGCGAGGAAGGGCACACCGCCAATGTGCAAAAACTCCTGGAACACGGCGCGGAACGAACGCTGAAAGACCATGCCGGCAAGACTGCCGGTGACCACGCCGCCGCGGGGAGGTCACGCTTCGATCGTCGAGCTACTGCGAGTCACCGGATCTCGCCCGTCTGCGAGCTCTGATACACCGTGAGCGAGGCGAGATAGTCCGCGAGGACGCGCGATATCGCTGTCGCTGAAGGTCGCCATCAGCGAGGACATGGCTGGGGCGTTGTTGCGCGCCTTGCTCTTGAAATCGAGCATCGTTTGCGTGAGGTACTCGAGATTCTGGCCCGCGAGACGCGGCACGCGGCTATTGCCGCGGAAATCGCCCAGGTGGCAGGAAATGCAGGCGCCGGCATCGAGCGCCGCCTTCACGGCCTGGAGCCTTCGCGGGATCCGCTGCGTGGGTGGTGCCGGGCCAGGTCTGCTTGGAGAAGTACTGAGCCAGCAGTTTCAGGTCGTCTGGCTGGAGTGCCTGGACGATCGGACCCATGACATCGCTCTTGCGCAGGCCGCTCTTGAAGTCTTTGAGCTGGACATACAGGTAGTAGAACTCCTGGCCCGCCAGGACCGGGTTCTGCGGGCAGCGGCGCGGCACCACGGTCGCCGTGGCAGGCAAAGCACGCCTGCGGGGTGGCCTGCACCGGCGCGAACTCGTCGTCGGTCACGCCGGGCGCCTGCCAGGAGAGCAGCGAAAGTACTGATAGCAGAAGTGCAGTCCGAGGCGTGTTCTCATCCGTGCATGTCTCGCGACAAGCTCTCGCCCATCCGGCAAGCCGGCGCGCACGTAAGGCGCGGGCGGCCTCAGGGACCGCCCGCGCACGATCGACTATCCAAACTCAGTCAGACAGCGAGAAGGCGAAGATGTTGTTGCCGCGCTTGAAGTCCAGCTGCACATTTCCGCCAGCCGCCACGACGATGTACTGCTTGCCACCCACCGTGTAGGACGCGGGCGGGGCGTTCACGCCTGCACCGCACTGGAAGCGCCAGAGCTCGCTGCCAGTCGAGGAATCGTAGGCCTTGAACCAGCCGTTGCCTTCGCCGGTGAAGACGAGGCCGCCTGCCGTTGCCAGGATTCCACCGATCATTGGCTGCTCGGTCTTGACCTGCCAGCGAATCTTGCCCGTGTTGTAGTCGACGGCCGAGATGTTGCCGGACTGCGCCTCGCTCGGGATGACCTTGAACGCGCCACCCAGCCAGAGTTTGCCGCCTGGATACGGCGTTTCCTCGACGTGGTAGGTCATCGGCTGATGCAGATTGATCGCGTAGGCCGTGTTCTGCGACGCATCGACGGCTATCGGCGACCATTCAACGCCGCCGTTCGCGCCGGGCAACATGCGTGCACCTTCCGGTGTCGGCAGCACCCAGCGGTTTTCCTGCGAGACCATCGGGTCGGAGAAACGGATCAGGCTGCAATCGCTGGCGCGATGGACGTAGACGTAGCCGGTCTTGCCGGCATGGAGCAATCCCTTGACCGTCTTGCCGCCCGCATCCTTCACCTGCGCAATGACCACCGGGCTGACCGCATCGAGATCCCACACGTCGTGCGCGATGTACTGGAAGTGGCACTTGTACTTGCCCGTCGCGAGGTCGACTGCCACCAGAGAGTTCGTGTAGAGGTTGTCGCCCGGGCGAATGGCGCCGTACAGGTCCGGCGACGGATTACCGGCGACGAAGTACACGACTCCGGTCTCGCGATCGACGGCCATGTTCTGCCACACACCGCCACCGAGGGTCTTGTACGGATCGCCGAGTTTCTTCAGCGCCGCCTTTTCGGCCTTGATGTCGCGATGCATATCACGACCGGTGGCATCCTTAGTGGCCCATACTCCGACCGAGTTTTCCGGGGTCGTGTTGAAGGTCCACAGGAGCTTGCCGGAGTCGGCGTCGTAGGCCTTTACGAAACCGCGAATGCCGTACTCACCGCCATTCGTGCCGATGAGAACCTTGCCGTCCACGACAGTGGGCGCCATGGTCTCGCTGTAGCCGAGTTCCGGATCCGCGATCTGCTGTCTCCCAGACCAGCTTGCCGGTCTTGGCGTCGAGTGCGACGAGCTTCGCATCGAGCGTGCCCATGTAGAGCTTGTCGCCGTAGGCAAAGACGCCGCGGTTGTTGGGGCCGCAGCAGTAGGTCGTGATCGGCCCCATGTTGTGCTTGTAGTGCCACAGCGATGTGCCGCTCGCTGCATCGAGGGCATAAACGTGATTGAAGGAAGTCGTCACGTACATCACGCCACCGGAGACGATCGGCGTGGTCTCCATCGACTCCACTACGTCAGTCTGGAACACCCAGGCCGGGCGCAGCTTCTTGACGTTCTCACGGGTGATCTGCGATGCGCAGGATAGAAACGCGTCTGATCGTAGTTCCCGTTGGTGTGCAGGAAGTTCGTCGAGTCCTTGGCTGCGCCATCGAGCATCGATTGGCTGACACTGTCGGCACTGCTCACCTGTGCAACCAGAAGCAGAACGCCGGCGCAGAAGCCGCCAGCGCACTGAAACCTGAGCGTGAACGCGTCATGGAATCCCCCTTGTCGTCCCCTTTGGCAGGACGCGAATTAGCTGTTTGCGCCACGGAAAAATTGTGGCCTAGTCTGCGCTGCGACCTAGCACGCCGTGAGTCGAAGTGGCTCACAGCTCTGAGAGCAGCTCTTTCATCTTGGCGTTGTACGCCTCTTCGGTGATGAGACCCTTATCTTTCATTTCCTTGAGCGCGCGCAAGCGACGCTCGAGATCCGCTGTCTTGCTGTCGGCTGCCGGAGCAGTGGGCGCAGCTACAGGTGCCGGCGCGGGTGCTGCGCCCGCGGCTGCAGGAGCCACCGTTGCGGCAGCTCCAGTTGCTGCCGGCGGCGGAGCTGGCTGGGGGCCGGTGAAGCCGATGGTGCCTCGCGCCGCTCGTCGCCGCTGCGGCCGGGGATGTTGCGACGGTCTGTGCGCCGGCAACGGCAAGATCGATCGTCGCCCAATCGTCGCGTACGCCACCTGGCGTCGACTGAAGCTGCGACTCCGGGTACCGATGCAAGCGCCAGTTTCTGCTTTGCTGGCTTTCTCGCGCGTTCCCTGGCGGCGTGGAGTGAAATCCTCCCTCTGCCCGTAGATATTCTTCTTGCGGTAATTCGACTGCAGCTCCCCGAAGATCACGTTGAGCTTTCCGCCCTGGTAGAAAATCCGCCCGGCATTGACGGTCGGATCCTTGATCGAACTGCCTACACCGCGAGAATGACTGCCGATGGTGCTGAACGTCACGTCCTGCCGCGGGCCGGCCTTCGCGAGTCCCGAGGTCACGTAGGAGGCGATACGCCCAACCTCATCTGCAGTGAACGCAGTGTGCTGAACTTCCGTGCCGGTGTCGGGATCGACGATACGAATTCGCAGCCGCGCTGAGGGAGCGCACGACTGTAGCGCCGTCCAGGGAAACCGGCTGATCGTTTGGCACAGTCGCGGCCTTGTCCTGAGGCTCGATCCTCACCCACTCATCATCCCCGTCCAAAGCGACACCGTGCCTTGCGGAGCATCGTTCGCCGACCACGCGGCAGCGCCCAACGTGAGCGCGAACAGGCCCCAGGCCAGCACAGCTTTTGCAGCGGCCCGACGAGGTCTGGCGCTCAGGACATCGTTCCAGTTTCTGAGAGCGGTCTTTCTGTCGCGACGATCGCGTGCCGCTCGTCGTCATCTGCAGTCTCATCCTGCATTCCCCGTTTCAAGAGACAGTGGCGGCGCCCGAGGCGCCGCCACTGCTCAGCCTAGTCGACTATTTGTCGGAATCCGACTTTTAGTAGAACAGATATCGCGCCGAAGGCGATGCGCGCTTTCTTCGCCTCGTTGCCGTTGTGCGACGGTCGACTTCCGTGTCGCGTGTACTGAGCGACCAGGTTCAAGCGCGCTCGTCATCGGATGATAGATCCCGAGCACATACGATTCGTTCTTCTCCACGAGGTCCGCTGAGCCCGGATCGCGGTGCCGCGGTCGAAGTCTGATCGAGCTTGCTCGCGCCAAAGCTCGCGCCGATCTTGGTGCCGATACCCGGGATCTTCCAGGTGGCCTGCACGTAGTAGCCGTCCGAATCGCGCATGTTGCCGACCGAGATCCATGGCGTCGAACAGGAAGTCTGTCGTGCCGATGCCCGTCGCCCGTGTAGTAGTAGCCGACGCCCTCCAAGCCGCTCGAATCCGACCTTGGCGCCGACGTCGTAACCCTTCGGCTGTTTCACTGCCGACGCCATCGGTCGCGCTTTCGACCTTCTGATAGATGAAGCTCGCCCAGACCTTTGCCATTGAAATCGCCTTCCCAGGCGTAGTTGAGCTTGCCTTCCCAGCCATTGCTGCCGAGGAAGTCAGGCGCTTCCTGGTTGAAGGTTCCGTAGCATCGGCTGCTCGCGCCGGACAGGTCGACGAGACCCCACGGATCGACCACTGCGATGTTGAAGCTGAAGCCGCCAAACTTCGGTGACGAATACTGGATCTGGCCCTTCCAGTCAGCGTACAGGTAGCCGACGCCGATGCGACCCAGCGTTGTATTGCCGCCGCCGCGCGTCAGATCGGAAACAGTGCCGACGCCGAGCAGGGTCATGTCGGACAGGATCGCGTCCGAGCCGAAGATGCCCAGATCGCGACCGATCTTGATGCCGCCCCAGCCGCCGGACCACTCGAGGAAGACCTGGCGGAAGTTGGAGGTATTGAGGCCGAGACCGCCATCAATCGGCGCGCCCGCTATTCCGGTCTGGTTCGCGCCATCGATGCCGGGCTGAAAGCCGATGGTGACCCCATACTTCGTGCTGCCTTCCGTTCTCTCGGCGTGGAAGCCCGAGCCACGATGGCAGCAGGCCGGTGCGGATGTTCGTGTCCTTGTAGTCTGCCCCGCGAAAGTGATCCGCAGGCGAGGCCTGCGAGCACCGGTCCCGGCACCCGAAGTCGCAATCCACATTGCTGAGGAAACCATTGACGTTGCCGCTGAACTCAACCTTCCATTCACCCACATCCATCATGCCGAATGCGCCTGCGCCCTGGGACGCCAACGTCAGTCCCAGCGCACCGGCGCACGCAAAAACAACTCTGCGAACGTTCATGACGAGTCCCCCTCGTGACCTAAGCGGTTAAAGTTGCTACAAGGCTACAAAGCTCACGTCACTACTCGACAGAACCGATCTCAGCGCGGCAGAGTCTAGCACCATGTCCAAGCAAAACTGCGAATCCTCGCGTGTGCTCGGCCTTCGTAACTCGGATGTCTCTGGTTTGTGTGCCTGGCGCAACTGCCGCTCCTTGCGAGCGGTGAGCGCGCCTACGTGTCCAACGAAGATGGTCAGACAGTAACGGTCATCGACACGGCGAAGGCCGCAGGTCATCGCGACCGTGAACGTCGGCAAAGCGCCCGCGCGGCCTCAAGCTCAGCAAGGATGGTTCCAGGCTTTACGTCGCGGTGAGTGGCCTGCCGAAGTGTCCGCCGAGCGTTCCTGATGAAGAATGCGAAAAGCTCGAACGCGATCTGCAGGCGGACGGCATCGCCGTGGTCGACACGGCTACGCTCCAGCTGCATGGCGTACTCAAGGCTGGATCAGACCCGGAAACCTTCGACCTCAGCGCCGATGGGCGGCTGCTCTTCATCACCAACGAAGACGCGGCGACGACCTCAGTACTGCACGCAGACAGCGGCAAGATACAGGCGCAGATTTCTGTCGGACGCGAGCCGGAAGGCGTGCGCGTTTCGCCGGACGGCAAGTGGGTGCTGGTGACCAACGAGTCCGACAACGCGGTCGCGATCATCGACGCGCAAGCCTTCAAAGTTCTGCGCTCCGTGCCGGTGGGCAAGCGCCCACGCGATGTCGCGTTTACGCCGGACAGTCGGACTGCCTATGTGTCGGGCGAGTTTGACAGCTCCGTATACCGACTCTCAGTACCGGGCGGAACGCCGGTCGAGCGCTGGATGGAATTGCGCAAAGAGGCTCGTCCGATGGCAGTGCTGCTCGATGCGTCACGCGATCGCCTGTACGTAAGCACAGGCCGCGGCGGGACGGTCGCGGTCATCTCGCCAGCGACTCGCAAGCTTCTTGAAGAGGTCAAAGTCGGCGCTCGACCGTGGGGTATCGCCCTGTCAAAGGACGGCCGCACCCTATACACCGCTAACGGACCGTCGAACGATGTCAGCGTCGTTGATACCTCGAGCTTGCGCGTCACCAAGACCATACCCGTCGGGCAATCGCCCTGGGGCGTCGCTCTGGGTCCGACGCCACCGGCCCCGAAACACTGATGGCGCTCGCGGTCCCCCAGTCAGCCTATTTTCGAAGCCGAACCCCGCAGGCCTGATAAGCCTCACTTTCGAGGTCCCGATACTGCTTGCCTTCCTTCTTGGCCTCGTCGGTGTCCCGGAAAACCCCGCCTCTTTCGCCTGCCATGGAGGCATTACGCGCAAACGTCTCCCACTCGACGAAGTCGTCGTAACTCACCTCTTTGGCTATCCAGTCGATGGCGCACGAGCATTGGTAGAGGTTGCCGATCTCACCGCCGCTCTTCATCATGCATTCCTGAACGAACTCGACGCGGGCCGGGGTCGGAAAGCCTTGCTTGGTGCAGTCGCCAGGGGGTGTCTCCGCCACGCATACGGCGCCTGCGCCGAGGAGCGCGAAGGCAGCCGTGCGGGCTGCTCGAAGGATTCGGTTCGCCATCTTCGACCTCGCTTGGTGGGGGCGGCGCGCCGATCGTACGCCGCACCGGAGACCTGCTCCAGCGGACAGGTTGTCGCGGCGACGCCATGGGTGTATTGATATGCGTCCAAACTAATGTCTAAGCGATTACACTACGTAGCTACTCTTTGAAAAGGCGATTGGAATGGTCATCTTCCGCGAAGGGGGAATATGAAGTACGAACGATGTTCCGTGTTTCTTGGGGCAGGCATGCTCGCGCTGGCGGCGTATGCGAGCACCGCTGTAGCCCAGACTGATCTCGAAAAAGCCATGGGTTCCTCGTCCAACTGGGCGTCGCAGGCCGGTGATTACGCCAATCATCGCTATAGCGACCTGAAGCAGGTTAATGCGAGCAACGTTGCAAACCTGCAGGTCGCATGGACGATGTCCACGGGCGTGCTGCGTGGTCATGAGGGTTCACCGCTGGTGGTCGGCGACACCATGTACGTGCATTCGCCGTTCCCGAACAACGTGTTTGCGGTCAACCTCAAGGACCAGAGCTTCAAATGGAAGTACGAGCCGAAGCAGGACACGGATGTTGTTCCAGTGATGTGTTGCGATACCGTCAATCGCGGTCTCGCATTCGGTGATGGCAAGATCTTCCTGCAACAGGCCGACACGACGCTGGTAGCGCTCGATGCGAACACCGGCAAAGTGGTTTGGACCGCCAAGAATGGCGATCCGAAGAAAGGCGAGACCAACACCAACGCACCGCACGTGTTCAAGGACAAGGTGCTCACCGGCATTTCCGGTGGTGAGTTCGGCGTGCGTGGCCGTGTTGTCGCGTATGACGTCAAGACCGGCAAGCAGGTCTGGAAGGGCTACAGCACCGGGCCAGATGCCGAAATGCTGATCGATCCTGCCAAGACGATGACCTGGACGGACGGCAAGATGGCGCCCGTCGGCAAGGACTCCTCGCTCAAGACCTGGCAGGGTGATCAGTGGAAGATCGGCGGCGGCACCACCTGGGGCTGGTACTCCTATGATCCGAAGCTGAACCTGGTGTACTACGGGTCCGGCAATCCGAGTACCTGGAATCCGGCGCAGCGTCCTGGCGACAACAAGTGGTCGATGACGATCTGGGCGCGCGACCTCGACACGGGCGTGGCGAAGTGGGTCTACCAGATGACACCGCATGACGAGTGGGACTTCGACGGGGTCAACGAAGTCGTTCTGCTCGACACCACGATCAACGGCAAGATCGACCCCGGTCGCGGTGCACTTCGACCGCAACGGTTTCGGCTACACGCTGAATCGTGCAACGGGCGAACTGCTCGTGGCCGAAAAGTATGACCCGAAAGTCAACTGGGCGACCAAGGTCGACATGAAGACCGGACGTCCGATCGTCGACAAGCGGTATTCGCCGCAGACGACTGGGCCGGACGTGAACGTCAAGGGCATCTGCCCGGCGGCGCTGGGATCGAAGGATCAACAGCCGGCGAGCTACGACCGTCAAGTCAGGCCTCGCTCATGGTTCCGACGAACCATGTGTGCATGACCTACGAGCCGTTCCAGGTCGAATACACGGCGGGTCAGCCGTATGTCGGCGCTACGCTGACGATGTTCCCGGCGCCGGAAAGCCACGGCGGCATGGGCAACTTCATCGCGTGGGATCCGGCCAAGGGCAAGATCGTCTGGTCCAAGCCCGAGAAGTTCTCGGTATGGTCCGGTGCGTTGACGACGGCTGGCGATGTCGTGTTCTACGGCACGCTGGAAGGCTATCTGAAGGCCGTCAGCACGAAGGACGGGAAAGAGCTGTGGAAGTTCAAGACCCCGTCCGGAATCATCGGCAACGTGTTCACGTACCAGTACGATGGCAAACAGTACGTCGGCGTCTACTCAGGTATCGGTGGCTGGGCAGGCATCGGCATGGCAGCCGGTCTGAGCAAGGACACTGACGGTCTGGGCGCGGTCGGCGGATACAAGGAGCTTGGCAAGTTCACGACACTTGGCGGGTCCTTGTTCGTGTTCGCACCGCCCGGCGGGTCGACCAAGACAGCGTCGCGGTAAGTTTCTACCTGCGGCCTGCCGCGCTCCATCGGGGCACGGCAGGCCGCAATTTTTCCGGAGGATGATGATGAGACGCGGTTTGGCCACGCTTGTTTCGCTTGGGCTGCTGGTTTCCACGGCACTCCTGGCAGCAGAACCGGCAGCCTCGACGACGACGTCCAAACCGCAGGCGCCGCTGTACACGGTGAAAGACGGTAACAAGGTTGATGCGAATACGCTCGCAGGCTGGAAGACCTGGCGCGCGATGGCTTGCGATCGCTGCCACGGTCCAACGCAAGAGGGCCTGGTGGGACCTTCGCTGATCGAGGCGTTCAAGACCATTACGAAAGAGAAGTTTCACACGCAGCTGATGAAGGGCAGCCCGGAGAAGGGCATGCCACCTTTCGCCACCAGCGACATGATCAACAAGAACTGGGAATACCTGTACGCGTACCTGAAGGGCCGCTCGGACGGGAAGATCCTGCCAGGGCACCTGTACCAGATTGATGACCCGAACGCGAAATGATAGTCCTCGGTCGCTCGCGGCCGAGGCATGACCTGAAGACCTCGCATGGGCAGTCCTGGTACGACGCGCAATCGCGCTTTCACTGGTCGGGGCTTGCTGCCTGGCATTCGCTGGATGGCTAGAAGCGGATGACGCTGCAGCGACGCTGCGGGTGTGCGCAGATCCGGACAGCATGCCGCAGTCGAACACCAACGGTGAAGGCTACGAGAACCGCATAGCCGCCAGGCTGGCGAGCGATCTCGGCCGGCAGCTGCAGTACACCTTCTTCCCGCAGCGCATGGGCTTCGTCCGCAACACGCTGCGGATGAAGGACGAGAGCACGAATCAATACAAGTGCGACCTCATCATCGGTGTGCCGAAGGGCTACGAGCTGACCGCGACCACGCAGCCCTACATGCACTCGACTTACGCACTCGTGCTGCCGTCGGGCGGCAAGCTGGCAGCGGTCCAGAGCCCGGATGACCTGTTGAAGCTCGCCCCCGAGCAGCTGCATGCGCTCAAGGTCGGAGCATTCGCTGGCTCGCCCGGTATCGACTGGCTGCTGCGCAACAAGATGGTCGATCAAGGTGTGTTCTACACGCGCCAGAGTGGCGACGTGCACGAAAATCCAGCGCTGATCGTCGAACGCGATCTGACCGCCGGCACGATCGACCTGGCGGTGGTCTGGGGGCCGATTGCCGGCTATCTTGCAGGCCGACATGGTGGAACTAACGGCTGGCGTACGATCGCCTTCAAGCCGGATCCAGCGATAACATTCGATTACGAGATTTCGATGGGTGTGCGTTTCGGCGAGAAAGAGTGGAAAGACACCGTCGACGCCTGGATCGCCGGCCATCGCGGGGAGATCAACGCCATCCTGGCCAGTTACGGGATCCCGTTGGTCGATAACGGCAACCTGATCGCACCGGCGGCAAAAGATTCAACGATGTAGGCAGGTTGGCACCGACGCGATTCGGTGCACTTGTCGCGGCCGCCTGAGGAGAAAAACGTATGAAGTCCAAAGCAGCCATTGCCTACGCAGCCGGTAAGCCGCTGGAGGTGGTGGAGGTCGACCTTGAGGGCCCCAAGGCCGGAGAGGTCCTGGTCGAGATCAAGGCCTCGGGGATCTGCCATACGGATGAGTTCACGCGCTCCGGCGCCGATCCCGAGGGACTCTTCCCGGTGGTCTTTGGGCACGAAGGGCGCGGGATCGTCGTCGACGTCGGTCCGGGCGTCACGTCGGTGAAGAAAGGCGATCACGTGATTCCGCTCTATACGCCGGAGTGCCGGCAGTGCAAGTCATGCCTGTCGGGCAAGACGAACCTGTGCACGGCCATTCGTGCGACTCAGGGCAAGGGCGTGATGCCCGATGGCACCAGCCGCTTCTCGATCGGCGGCAAGATGGTGCATCACTACATGGGTTGTTCGACCTTCTCGAACTACACCGTGCTGCCGGAGATCGCGGTCGCCAAGATCCGCGAGGATGCGCCCTTCGAGAAGGTCTGCTACATCGGCTGTGGAGTGACGACGGGCATCGGCGCCGTGATGAATACCGCGAAGGTGGAACCCGGCGCGAATGTAGTCGTGTTCGGGCTCGGGGGCATCGGGCTGAATGTCATCCAGGGCGCGCGACTGGCGGGCGCCAACAAGATCGTCGGCGTGGACATCAATCCGCGGCGCAAGGCCCTCGCCGAGAAATTCGGCATGACGCACTTCGTGAATCCGAAGGAAGTGGGCGGGGACCTGGTGCAGCATCTCGTCTCGGTGACCGACGGCGGTGCGGACTACAGCTTCGAGTGCGTCGGGAACGTCGACCTGATGCGCCAGGCGCTCGAGTGCTGTCATCGAGGCTGGGGAGTTTCGGTGATCATCGGGGTGGCTGGATCCGGGCAGGAGATCAAGACCCGTCCGTTCCAGCTCGTGACGGGTCGGGTGTGGAAGGGCACGGCGTTCGGCGGCGCGCGCGGCCGCAGGGACGTGCCGAAGATCGTCGACTGGTACATGGACAAGAAAATCAACATCGACGACCTGATCACGCACGTGATGCCGCTCGAGGAGATCAACGAGGCTTTCGATCTGATGCATGCGGGCGAATCAATCCGCAGTGTGGTTACGTTCTGATAAACGAGAAGGGGAAACCATCATGGCCGTTTCAATTCATCCGTCCGTGGACCAGGGCGTCCAACCCGGTTCGAAGGACTTTGCAGGTGGCACGCTTACTTGCCAGTGCGCGTCGGCGCCGGTAACGGTGAGCATCAAGGGCAACGTCGCCCACAATCACGCCTGCGGCTGCACCAAGTGCTGGAAGCCGAAGGGCGCCGCGTTCTCCGTGGTCGCGGTGGTCGGTCGCGACAATCTCAGCGTTACCTCCAACGGCAACAAGCTGAAGATCGTCGATCCGAGCGCCGCGATTCAGCGCTATGCATGCACGCGGCTGCGGCGTACCACCTGTACGGACGCATCGAGAACAAGAACCATCCGTTCTACGGGCTCGATTTCGTGCACGTGGAGCTGTCCAAGGACAAGGGCTGGTCGGCGCCGGAATTCGCAGCCTTCGTGTCTCGTCCATCATCGAGTCGGGAACCAAGCCCGACCAGATGGGTGCGGTCCGCTCACGCCTGAAGGAGCTTGGACTGCAGCCGTATGACTGCTTGTCACCGCCCCTGATGGACGCGATCGCCACTCACACGGCGAAGGCGAAGGGCGTACTCGCCTAGCAGAAAAACGGAAGACGGCGTCGGACTTTCGAGTCCGGCGCCGAGCTCCTTGCCTAGAGCTTTCACCATTACGTGCCGCGGCACGGAATAGTCCTCGAGCGCGTACAGCGACAGGTCCTTGCCATAGCCTGAGCGCTTCATGCCGCCGTGCGGCATCTCGCTCACCAGCATGAAGTGCGTGTTGATCCAGGTGCAGCCGTACTGCAGACGCGCTGCCACCTGCATCGCCTTGCCGACGTCCTTGGTCCACACGGACGATGCGAGGCCATACTCGGAATCGTTCGCCCACGCGATCGCCTGTTCCGTATCCTTGAAGCGCGTGACTGACACGACTGGGCCGAACACCTCGCGCTGCACGATCTCGTCGGATTGCCTGCGCGCCCGCGATCACGGTGGGCTCGTAGAAGAATCCGCCGCCGCGCACGCGTCTTGCCGCCAGTCGTGATCTCGACGTGCCGCAGTATCGGCAGCACGCTCGACGAAGCCAGCAACACGCGAACGCTGGCGCGACGCTGATGAGCGGGCCCATCTCGACGCCTTCCTCCTGCTGCGTGCCCACTTTGATTGATGCGACCGCGCTGGTGAGGTCCGCCACCAGCCGATCGAAGATCTTCGCGCCCGCGTACGACGCGGCAGGCAGCCGTGCAGTCCTGGCCGGCGTTGTAGAAACCGAAGGTACGCACGCCGCGAAACCACCGACTTCGAGATCTGCGTCGTCGAACACGATCACCGGCGCCTTGCCGCCGAGCTCGAGGTGCGTGCGCTTCACGCCCTTCGCGGCCGCCTGCAGAATCCTTCTCACCGGTCGACGACATCACCGGTGAGCGAGATCATCGCGCACCTGCGGATGCGAGACCAGCGGCGCACCGACCGTCTTGCCGCGCCCGGTAACGACGTTGACGACGCCCGGCGGGAAACAGCTCGGCGCATGCATCTCGGCGAGCTTCAGCGCCGTGAGCGGCGTCTGCTCGGAGGGCTTCAACACGCACCGTATTGCCCGCCGCCAGCGCGGGCGACAACTTCCACGCCGCCATCATCAGCGGGTAGTTCCACGGCGCGATGGACGCGACCACGCCGACTGGATCGCGCCGGATCATGCTGGTGAAGCCCGGCAGGTATTCGCCGGCGATCGCACCCGTGCACGGTGCGCGCGGCGCCCGCGAAGAATCGGAACACGTCGGCGATGGCGGGTATCTCGTCGCTCTAGCACCGCCGCGAGCGGTTTGCCGCAGTTGCTGCGACTCGAGCTCGCGAACGTATCGCGCCCTCCGCTTCGATGCGGTCAGCGACCTTGAGCAGCAGCGTGGCGCGATCCCTTCGGCGCGGTGCGCGACCAGCCGTCGAGTGCACCGGCGGCCGCAGCGACCGCGGCATTCGACCTGCTCCGCCGAGGCCTCCGCGAACTTCCAGATGACCTTGCCCGGTGGCCGGATCGAGGACGTCCTCAGCACCTCGCCTTTGCCGTCGGTCAGCTTGCCGCTTGATCAGCAGCTTCGTTTGCATGGCAGCCTCGTTGAGAAGGATGTCGCGTGACGTCGAACGCCGCACACGAATCGCTTCGAGTCCGGACTCTGGGTCAGGTGAAATAGTACGCCAGCAGGATCGGCACCAGCGTCACGGCGATGACCGCAACAGCGACCACGTTGGTGATCGGGCGTTCGCGCGGCCGGAACAGCTCGTTGAAGAACCAGATCGGCAGCGTGCTGCTCGTGACCCGCGGTGAAAAGCGTGACGATGATCTCGTCGAACGACAGCGCGAAAGCCAGCATGCCGCCGGCGAGCAGCGCGGTCGCGATCTGCGGCAGCAGCACGTAACGGAAGGTCTGGCCGCCATCGGCACCGAGGTCCATCGAGGCCTCGATCCAGTTCTTCGGCAGGCGCCGCAGGCGCGCAATCACGTTGTTGTGCACGATCACGAGGCAGAACGTCGCGTGACCCGCAACAATGGTCCAGAAGCCCGCCGGCATCTCGCGAGGCGCATCGCTGACAGCAGGGCGATGCCGGTGATGATGCCGGGCAGCGCGATCGGCAGCACGAACAGCAGCGTGATCGCGTTCTTGCCGGCGAATTGCGCCCGCGCCAGCGCGAACGCCGCCAGCGATGCCGAGAAACAGCGCGAGCAGTGTCGCAGCTGCGGCGACGCTCACCGAAAGTCGCAGTGCAGCCCAGATGTCCTCGCGCGCGAATGCGACCGAGAACCAGTGCAGCGTCAGACCCAGGCGGCGGGAACTGCGTAGGTGCGATCTTCGGTAGTGAACGCATACAGCATGATGATCGAGCACCGGGAAGTGCAGGAACGCAAGGCCGGCAAACGCCGCAAGCTTCTGGCTGGTAGAGGCGCTGTTCCAGTCCCGCGGGCGTCTAGAGCGCATCGAAAGCCCCGAGGCGCCGTGCAAGCGTCAGGTAGATCGCGATGAGGATGATCGGCACCACGGAAAAGGCGGCTGCCAGCGGGATATTCCCGGCCGTGCCCTGTTGTTGATACACCATCATGCCGATGAAATAGCCGGGCGCGCCGACGACGCTCGGAATGATGTAGTCTCCCAGCGTGAGCGAGAAGGTGAAGATCGAGCCTGCGGCGAGACCGGGCAGCGCCAGCGGCAGGATGACGTTGCGGAACGTTTGCCCCGGCCGCGCGCCGAGATCCGCGGACGCCTGCATCATCGACTGTGGAACCCGCTCGAGGGCGGCCGCGAGCGGCAGGATCATGAACGGCAGCCACATGTAGACGAACACGATGAACATGCCGAGGTACGAAGAGGCGAGCGATGGGCCGCCGATCACCGGGGTTGCGAGCGCAGTCTCGAGGACGCGGATCGAGACCGATGGTCGTCAGGATCCAGCTGAGGATTCCCTGCTTGGCGAGAATCAGCCGCCACGCGTACGACCTTGACCAGGTAGCTGGTCCACATCGGCAACATGACGCCGACATATAGAAAGGCCTTCATGCGCGGGCCGGCGTAGCGAGCCATGTAGTTTGCGAGCGGGAACGCGATCGCGGCGCTCGCGATCGTGACCGCTACGGCCATGCCCAGCGTTCGCAGGATGATGTCGACATTGGCCGGATGCGAAAACAGCTGCTGGTATGTCGCGAGCGTGACTTTGGGCACGACCGTGGCTGTGAATTCGTCGATCGCGTAGAAGCTCTGCAGCAGCAGCGCGAACAGCGAGCCGAGATAGACGGTGCCGAGCCACAGGAGCGGCGGCAACAGCAGCAGAAGAAGATAGAAGTGCTGCGCCGATAGAAGAATGTCGACACTTCGCGCCCGAAGGATCCGGCCGTGCCTGTTGCGACTGTGGCGCTGGTCATGTCCACACCGCATCACGTCGAGCCAGCCGAGTGCCCGGTTACGCATCTTCCAGTGCCACCATCTGGTTGGCGGGCCAGGATACGTACACCTTGCCGCCAATCGCGAAGTTGGCCTGACTGGGAGAGACTCCGGTCTGACCACCGCGAGAGTCGAGCCATCCTCAGTGCGCAGCTGCCAGCGACTGCTGGCGCCGTGATACTGCACATCGATCACAGTCGCGGCGCAGCCGACCGTTCCATCCCTGGGTGTATTGCCCGCTGCGTCCAGCGCCATCGTTTCAGCACGAATCGCAAACGCGCGCGCAGCGCCGCTCAGCCGACGAGCCGAGTTCACCTTCAACCACGTTCGCCCTGCCGACGAAACGCGCCACGAACGCCGTTGCGCGGCCGCGTGTAGAGCTCGCGCGGCGTGTCCAGCTGCTCGATGCGGCCGCGATTGAACACCGCGACGCCGGTCCGCCATCGCTGAGGGCTTCGCCCTGGTCGTGCGTTACGTAACACGAACGTGATGCCTGAGCCTGCGTTGCAGATTCTTGAGCTCGATCTGCATCTCCTCGCGCAGCTTGAGGTCCGAGCGCGCCCAGCGGTTCATCGAGCAGCAGCACCTGCGGCTGATTGATGAGCGCGCGCGCCAGCGCGACGCGCTGGCGTCTGTCCGCCCGACAGTTGCGTCGGTGAGCGCTCGCCCATGCGCTCCGAGCTGCACCAGCTCCAGCATCTCGCGGCACGCTGCTGTCGCTCGTCGGCCGCGCACGCCGCGCACGCGCAGACCGTAGGCGACGTTCTCCAGCACGCTCATGTGCGGGAACAGCGCGTAGTCCTGGAACACCGTGTTGACGTTGCGCTCGTAACGGCGGCACGCCGGTGACGTCTGCGCCGTCGAGCAGCACGCTGCCGCGGTCGGGCTGGTCGAATCCGGCGATCAGCCGCAGGCAGGTGGTCTTGCCGGAACCGGACGGTCCGAGCAGCGCGAAGAACTCGCCCGGGTGCGATCGCGGAGACCACTCGTCGACCGCCTGCACGCTGCCGAAGCGGCGCGAGACCTGCGGAACTGATGGCCGCCGTCAAGCGACGATCAGCGCCTCTCCCGCATGCCGGGAGAGGGATTGATCGAGGCGCGCGTCAGCGGCCGCCCATCACCGCGACGTAGTCGGTGGCCCAGCGGCTGTACGGGACGCAGCGTGCCCTGCGCGCGCAGGTCGCTTCCGGCGTGCGCCAGAACGCGATCTTGTCGAAGTTCTCGAAGCCGTTGGTCTTGCAGCCTTCGGCGCCGAGCAGCTCGTTGTCTTCGCACGCCGCCGGCACCGCCGGCACCGAGCCGAACCACGCGGCGACGTCGCCCTGCACCTTCGGGCTCGAGCGACCACTCCAGCCACTTGTAGGCGCAGTTCGGATGCTTGGCGCTCGTGGCGTGCAGCATCGTGGTGTCGGCCCAACCGGTGGCGCCTTCGGCCGGGCACGGTGCTCGCGATCGGCTGCTTGTTCGCGAGCAGCGTGTTGACCTGGAACGGCCAGGAGCTCGAAGCGACGACGCCCTCGTTCGTGAAGTCCTGCACCTGCACGTTGGCGTCGTGCCAGTAGCGCTGGATCAGCGGATGCTGGCTTGCGCAGCAGCGTCGAGCGCCGCCGCGTACTGCGCCTCGTTGAGCTCGTACGGATCCTTGATGCCGAGATCCGGCTTCTTCGCCATCAGGTACAGCGCGGCGTCGGCGATGTAGATCGGCCCGTCATAGGCCTGCACGCGGCCCTTGTTCGGCTTGCCGTCCGGGCAGCTTCTGCGGCTTCGAACACCACCGACCAGGACGTCGGCGCCGTCTTGAACACCTTGGTGTTGTACATCAGCACGTTCGGGCCCCACTGGTAGGGCACGCCGTAGTGCTTGCCGTCGACGAAGTGCCACGGTGCTTCCTGCAGGCGCTCGTCGATGGTGCGCGTAGCTCGGGATGCGGTGCGATATCGACCGGCTGCACGGTGTTGCCGCGGATCAGGCGCAGCGAGGCGTCGCCCGATGCCGTCACGAGGTCGTAGCCGCCTTGCGTCATCGGGGACACCCATCTCGTCCGGGTGCCCGGCCACTTTCGCGTTGACCCTTGCTTAGCCACTCGATTTCCATCGAAGCCCGTCACCCAGGTCGTCAGCTCTTGTCGGTGTCGCCCCGCTCGAGATAGCCGGGCCAAGGCGGGCGTGCGCGATCTCGAGCTGGCCCTCCGACGCACCGAGCTGCTTTCTTGGCCGGCTCGGCGCGGCCGGTCGCGGGCGCCTCCGGCTTCTTCTGGCAGGCCGGGACCAACAGCGGCAGCGCCGGCAGGCTGCGGGACCGTACGCAGCGCGCACCCACAGGGGCGAGGAAGTTGAACGGACGCATACGTTCTCCTGATGCTCTTGTTTTGACTTCCGTGGACGGGGCCGGCGGACTCGTGCCGATCGGCGCAGGCTCTCACGATGAGGCCATCCGTTGTGGGAGCCGCACTGGCGCAAAGGCCAAAGCAACCGAAACTTCGCGGACGCCTCAGCAGTCTATCGAGCGTCGCCGCGGCCAGGGATCCTGATGAAGATTTCCGAGTTTTCCGTTCACCGGCCGGTGTTCGCGATCGTCATCAGCCTGCTCCTGGTGGTCGTGGGCCTGGTAGTGCCTCAGCCGGCTGTGGCAGACGGTTCGCGAGTTCCCGGACATCAATCCGCCCGATCGTCTCCATCGCTGCCGACTACCGCGGCGCATCTGCAGATCATGAGACCAAGTCACGCGCGTCGAGGATCGCATCGCCGGCGTCGAGCTGATCGATAAGCTCCGCTCCTCGAGTGCGGACGAGCGCTCGCGCATCACGGTGGAGTTCGACCTGGAACGCAACATCGACGAGGCGAACGACATTCGCGATCGCGTCGGCCGTGTGATTGACGATCCTTCCAGTCGAAGGCCGATCCGCCGGAGATCGCCAAGGCTGATTCCAACGATGACCCCATCATCTACGTGAATCTCTCCAGCAGCACGATGAACGTGCTCGACCTGACCGATTTTGCCGGGCGCAACATCGTCGACCGCTCGCCGCCCTCCCGGGCGTCGCGCGCGTGAACCTGACGGCTCGCGCCGCTACCTGCGCGTGTGGATCGACCGGCAGGCGCTCGCGGCCCGCGGCATGACGGTCGGCGACATCGAGGGCGCGCTGCGGCGTGAGAACGTCCAGGTGCCCGCGGGGCGGCTCGAATCGCAGTTACGCGAATTCACCCTGCAATACGGCAACCGGGCTCGATTCGCGGGACGACTTCCGGGGATTGGTCCTCGGACGCGGCGCCGATGGCTATCTCGTCCACGGCTCGGCGAGGGTGGCCGAAAAGCGTCGAGCTCGCCGCCGAGAACGAGCGCAGCGTGGCGCGCACCAATGGCATTCCGGCATCAACATCGGCATGGTCGCGCAGTCCAAGGCCAGCGCAGCGCTCGAGGTCGCCCGCGCGGTCCGCAACGGAGTGGCGGTCATCGGCCACGACATGCCGAAAGGCACCGAGCTCGCGGTGCACGTGGATCGAGCGGCGTTCATCGAGGCTTCGATGCGCGAGGTGATGATCGCACTCGGCATCTCGCTGATCCTGGTGCTGGTCGTGATCTACGCCTTTCTCGGCAGTTGGCGCGCCACGTTGATCCCCGCGGTGACCATACCGATCTCGATCATTGCCGCGTGCGCGGCGATGTACGCGCTCAGCTTCACCATCAATGTCCTGACGTTGCTCGGCATGGTGCTCGCGATCGGGCTGGTGGTCGACGACGCAATCGTCGTCCTCGAGAACATCTACCGGCGCATCGAGCATGGTGAGCAGAGCTTGCTCGCGGCGATCGACGGCAGCCGCGAAATCGGCTTTGCGGTTATCGCTACGACGTTGAGTGCTGTCGGCGGTGTTCGTACCGATTTCCTTTCCAGTCGGGCCGAGTCGGAAGGCTGCTTCAGCGAGTTCGGCTTCACTCTTGCCGCCTCGATTTTCTCGTGTCTCCATTGCCCTCACGCTCACCCCGATGATGACCTCGCAGCTCTTCGCCAAGGGATCGATGCGCAGCCGTACCAGTGAGCTGGTGGACTCGGCGTTTGCCAAGCTGAGCCGGGGCTACGGCCGGGTGCTCGCACGCGCGATTGCACGTCCCTGGGCGATCATCGGTGGTGCGCTCGTCCTGTTCGCGGCGACCGTGATCCTGTTCCTGCAGCTTCCCCAGGAAACGACGCCGAACGAGGACCGCAGGCGTCATTCGCGTCATGCTGGTCGGACCCGAGGGCGCCACCATGGGAGTACATGGAACGCTATGCCCGCCAGCTCAAGGACATCATGCGCGTGCGAGGCGCGCGCGCGCCTGGGGACATCAAGCGCTCAACACGCGCATCGCGCCCAGCGGCTGTCGGGGAGCGGCGAAGTCAACCGCGCGGTCGGGTTCATCGTGCTCGAGGAGCTGGGGGCGAAGCGCAGCCCGCTCGGCCAGCGAGATTGCCGGCGATCATGCAGCGCAAGGCCTCCCTGATGCCCGGGTGTGCGTGCCTCGGTGTTTACGCCGACCGCGTTCAACTGGGGTGCAACCGCGCCCGTGCAAGCGGTACTGCAAGGTCCGGACTACGAGTTGTTGCGCCAGTGGAGCGAAAAGATCCTCGTCCGCGCCGAACAGAATCGGGTCTGACCAATCTCGATACCGACTACAAGGAGCGCAAGCCCCAGATGAAAGTGTCGGTGGATCGCAATCGCGCCGCCGATCTCGGTGTATCGCTGGATACCATCGGTCACACGCTCGAAACCATGCTCGGCTCGCGCATCGTGACCACGTTCGTGAAGCAGGCGGCGCGGGTACTACGTCATCCTGCAAGGGCGGAGCCAGGACCGGGCCTCGCCGAACGACCTCGACAACCTGTACGTGCGCTCCGACCGCACCGGCGAGCGCGATTCCACTCAGCAGCATGGTGAGACTCGACAGATCGGCGACCGCCACACAGCTCAATCGCTTCGACCGCTTGCGCCATCACCGTGAGCGCCGGACTGGCGCCGAAGCTATTCGATGGGTGAGGCAATCAGTTCTTCCGCGATGCCGTCAAGCAGGAGCTGCCGCCCAGTGCCAAGCTCGCCTTCGACGGTGAATCGCGTGAATACGCCTGAAATCCGAGCCGCGCGCTTTACTGGACCTTCTTTGGCGCGCTGCTGATCGTGTTCCTGGTGCTCGCGGCGCAGTTCGAGGGCTTTACATTGCCGCTCGTGATCATGACCACCGTGCCGCTTGCAATCGTTGGCGCCATCGTCGGCCTGTGTGCTGTACGGGATGTCCATCAATATCTTCAGCCAGATTCGCGATCCGTGATGCTGGTGGGCCTCGCAGCGAAGAACGGTGTGTTGATCGTGGAGTTCGCCAACCAGCTGCGTGATCGCGGGGTGGAATTCGTGAAGCGGTCAGGCAGGCCTCGCTTACTCGCCTGCGGCCCGTGCTCATGACCAGCCTGTGCAGCGCTTTCGGTTCGGATACCGCTGCTGCTCGCGCACGGTGCGGGTTCAGAGAGCCGCCAGGCGATAGGGTAGTCGTAATCTGGGGTGTGCTGCTGTCGATGGTGCTGACGCTGGTAGTGGTGCCCGCTGTGACGCAGTAGCGGCGCGCAACACGCGCTCGCCGAAGTACTGGACCCGTGTCATCGAGCGCATGAAGCTGGCGCAACCTGCGTGGGCGAGCCCGAGTCGATTCCGGGCACGCGAAACTGATGGAAACCTGGCCGGCATTGCCCTACCGCACCTGGCGCGACACCTGCACGAACCTGCAGCTTCGCACCCAGATCGTCGGCAAGATCAGGCTGGCGCAGACACCGTCGGATCAACCACTCCTGGCATGTGACGCTCTACGTCACGGGACGTGGCCTGACGACCGGGTTAACCCTGCGGCGAGCGCGCCTTCCAGATCGACTCGACTTCGTCCAGCATCGGCTGATCGTGACCCTGGACGATGGGCAATTGAACTCCATGCCCCTGGTCGAGCAGGCGATCGCGGACTTCTACACGGACCTTTTCGCGCTGTTGGAGAAATTCGAGCTGAAGATTCAGATCAACCGCACGCCCAACGAAGTTTCGAACCCGATTCCGTTCGACCGCGATCACGAGCATCCGGGCCTACGACGCGCCGGCAGTGCACCGCTTCGGCGCGCACTGGTGCAGATCGAGAAGATTCACGCCTGTTCAGCGGCTTTCTCGGCAAGGTCAGCCCGGTGCATTTCTTCTGGGGCAGTTTTGATCCTGGCGGTGACATTTTTTCGGGCCGGCGCGCCCCGTTTCGCGGCGGAGTGCACGCCCGGGTTGCCGGATGCAGTCGTGCAGGAGTCTTCTCGCACGAAGTGAGCAGTGCTGGTTTCTGGCCTGGAGGCGATGGCGTGGATGATGCGGCTTTCTACTCCTACGCCTACCCGGAACCGGAGAGGTTTCCGAAACGCAGCGGTGCAGCCCGGCGAAGCTTCGTATCACGAGCAACCTGGGCATGTTCACCCTGCCGTACGAAACCGTGCGCGTTGCGGCTTCGCCGGAGAAGAGCACTGCTCAGCTTTCTTCAAAGCACTTATGAGGCAGCGGCGGACCTCGGCCATTGGGATCGAGCTGCGCTTGACTGCGCGCTCGGCACGCCGCGAGTGCCACGACGTCCGTAGGTCCGCAGTTATCGACTCAGCGCCCCGGCTGAGTTCCGCTGCTATTGCTGTTGCCCCATCGCCCGGATAGTGGCCGCTCAAAATCGACGAGCAACGGCGTCGTGCCAGGCCTCGATCGTCCCTCCGTCGCGGGCGAGATTCGCGAGACGGATTGTTTCCGCGCCTGTCGCCGGCCGGAACTCGGGATCGGCCTCGATGTGGCGACGGCGCCACTTGCAGCGTTTCCGGTAACGCTTGGCGCCGAAGAGCAGCGTGACGTGAGTCCTGCGCGAGGCGCGAAGCCAGTCTGCAATCCGGCCAGCGCAATGGCGCTGCGCATAGCCGATTCATACTCGTCCAGCGTGGTGATGGTTTGCCGCCATCCGATTCTTCGCTGCCTGCAACGCCTCTTTGTAAGCTCCCGCCGCGCCAGTGTCCGTACAGCTCGTCGACGAACCGATCGTGCTGCTTGTTCTGCTCGGCCTGCTGCCGGGCATCGATCCCGTTCCGGCGAGCGCCACGTGTCGATCCCGAGTTCGCTGTCGGCGCTCATACAGCGCGCCGCCATGATGCTGAACACCGCAAGCCGCCCACACATCGGGCACGCGATCCCCAGGCGGCAAGCCGAGGAGAGTGTTGGCCCAGCCGGGTGCTCGCGAAATACGCCGCGAACGCCAGCACCAGGGATCGCCAGCCAGATCGACGAGATAGTCCGCAGCCCAGATCGGCGAATCGTCCGCAATCAGGACGCGCGGATTCAAGGCCGTGACGATGCTGCCACTGCTGCCGAGCACCGCAATACAGGCCGGCAGGAGCTACGAGAGCCAGCGCGCTAGCGTCGCAAACACCACGTCCGGCGCCGACGAAGGGACTTCAGCGTCGCCGTCGTCGCCGTGGAACGTCCCGATGATCAGGAGCTGCACCGCAGTGGCCTTTTGCTCATCGAGGAGGATTGACCATCTCGAGCGACAGGACAGGAGGATCTCCAAAGCCACGCGCTGCCGATGTCCAGAACCACGAAGGCGTATTTCAGGAACCGACGGCACGATGAGCGCGAGCGGCGAAGCCAAGCAAGCTGGCACGAGTGGCGAGAGTGAAGCATATGGCGAACGCGGCGATCAGCAGGAGTGGCGCACGGGCTGAGCGGACGTCTCAAGTGTGTCAGGAGGATGACAGGATCATGGAGCGCGCCTCGAACCCCGTACCAGATGTCGAAGTATGATTTGCGCGCCACGCTCCACGAGGAAAATATGCAATGCAAACCCGATGCGCCTGTCATTTTGTTTAGGCCTGCTGATCGCGGCCTGCCAATCCTCTGACCGACCGGCCAGGCGGAGAGCGTTCGACCTGATTCTCAAGGGCGGCACGCGTCTACGACTGGCACTGGCTAAACCAGGTAGTCGCGGATCGTGGGCGTGCGAGGGTGATCGGATCGCACGTGTCGGTGATCTTTCAGGATCGACGGCGAGGTTGATGTCTCGATGTCAGCGGTCAGCGCGGTTGCGCCCGGATTCATCAATGTGCTGTCAGCGCTCCGAAGAATCGATCGATCGCGGATGGGCACTCGCAGGCTGAGATTCGCGAGGAGGTGACTCTCGAGATCATGGGCGAGGGCTTTCGATGGGCCATTCAACGCGGCCATGAAGGCTGAGGCGCTCAAGCAGGAGTCTGATACTCAAAGTATCCGATCGAATGGACCACGCTCGAGTTGAATATCTCGACTGGGTGGCGCAGTCGCGGGATCTCCACCAATATCGCTCTCGCTGGTCGGCGCGACTACCCGTGCCGGATTCACGAGGTGGGTTACGAAGACAAGAAGCCGACGCCTGAGCACAACTGGAACGCATGAAAGCGCTGGTGCAGCAGGGCAATCGGAGGAGAGAGGGCATCTGGGCGTCGGCAGTGCCCTCATCTATGTACCCTGGGCAGCTTTGCATCTACGGAGGAGATCGTCGAGCTTCTGACGAGTCGCCGCCCGCCACAACGGGATCTATGCCACGCACATGCGTAGCGAGGGCGATCGCTTCCTGGAGAGGCAATCGACGCAGACGGCGCGCACTCGCACGTGAGGCGGGCATCCGCGCGGAAATCTTTCACCTCAAGGCTGCGGGAGAATCCAACTGGCCCAAGATGGCGCAGGCCATCAGGCGCATCGAGGCCGCGCGCCGCTCCGGCGTCAAGCTCACCTGCGGACATGCTATCCGTACACCGCGGGTGCGACGGGACTCGACGCGGCAATGCCGCCGTCGGGTGCAGGAAGGCGGGCTTGACGCCTGGGTCGAAAGGTTGAGCAACCCGGACGTGCGCCGCCGGTCGCGGGAGGAATGCGCACGCGCTCAGCCGAGCTGGGAGAATCTTTACGCACGCTGCTGGCTCGGCGGATCGTGTTCTGCTGAGTCGGGTTCAAGAATCCGGCGCTCAAACCTCTGACCAGCAGAAGTACACTGGCGGAGGTGGCGAGTGCGCGGCAAGTCGCCCAGGAGGCGGCAATGGATCTCGCAGTCGAGGACGCACACGCGCGTAGGCACGGCTTACTCTTGCTCATGTCAGAAGACAACGTGCGCCTTCGGCCTGGAAGCAGCCGTGGGTGAGCATCGGCTCCGGACGAAGAGGTCGATGGCTCCGGAAGGTGTGTTCCTGCTGCAGAATCCGCACCCACGCCGCCTACGGTGCGTTTCACATTTCCTGCGGTCACTACGCGCGCGACGACGAAGGTCGCGACGATCGAGAGGCAGTGCGCCGCATGACGCGGTTCGCCTGCTGAAAACTTCGCGGTCGAGGGTCGCGGTTGTCTCGAAGCCGGCTGCTTCGCGGACATCGTGATCTTCGATCCGGCCAAGGTCAGGATCTTTGCAACCTTCGCCAAGCCGCACCAATACTCGAACCGGTGGTGATGTGTTCGTAAATGGTGTGCAGGTGCTGCGTGACGGTGAACACACGGGCGCGACGCACCGGGCCGGTTCGTGCGCGGCCCGCAGGCTACAGGGCGGGCGGATGCAGATTCCAGAGGCGCTATGCCGAACGGACGCACCTAGAGCCATCGGGCTTGTATGGGTGGACGTCGGGTGACACCTGCCGACAGCGCCGGCATCAGTGATTCGCGGGTTTGGTTTGTAAGCGCACTCACCGGAGATCAGCGTGATCCGGCGCTGGCGGCACGGTCTATCACCCGGCGGCCGTCCATGACAAACTGACATTATCTGCGAGTATGGCGGCGCGCGGCTGTTGAGCTGCTCTGTCGATCTCAGCATCGAGCACCCAGCCAGTTGACGACTGCGAGGCGAAAGCCACCGGGCGGCATGGAATGCGCGCCCTCGGGTTCGATCCGCGTGGAACGTGACCTGGATGCTCGAGACGACGCAGGTTCTCGAGCAGCGACGCGATCAGCGTGTCCGGCGGCGCGCGACGCTGCTGCCGTCATGCGGCCCCACTGTCACGACGCTGAATCCTCGCGCCGGTCGCGATCTTCATACTCGCCAGCGACCCACTGCGTAGCAGATTCTCACGACGGCGCTGACCCACGCATCGCCGCCGTACAGATCCGGCCGATTGATCGGTGAAGCCGCAGGTGGCACTCGATGATCGTGCCGTCGATAGTTTCAAGGTTCACCATGCCGATTGTATGCCGCGCAGGTTCGATCTGCAGCCATGCACTCAAAGGACGCTTCGAGTCCGGGCCGCGAAGCGCCCATCACCAACCAGTGATCGAAAGTGCCCCCGCCGCGCAGAGTCTCCGCCGGGCATGCACGCCACCAGTGTGCCTCGCCGTCGATCACTACTGCATCGCTGCTCACGTGCTCGCCTTCGACATATATGATGCATCCACATGTGCCCGGGCGTTTGTGATGCAAGGTAGTCGCGCACGGGACTCGATGATGCGGCTTCCTGCACCATGCCGCGCAGGTTGTAGATCGGCTTGGCTGAACACGGATAGTGCTGCGGCGCTCCGATGCCGTGCGGGCCGTGCTCGTATAATCCTGGGTTGCGCAGATCAGCAGCTTGTTGAAAACCCGGCGCTGCGCTGGGAAGCAGCGCACAGCTCTCCATGTCGTCCGTCGGAACGGCGACATCGTCAGGACCACGGTACGCGTGCAGAAGTACTGCTCGCGCCGGGGATCGCGCTCGATGATGGGCATGCGGCACATTGTTCAGCCCGCGCCGTCACGGTTCAAGCCGCCACAATTCGCCACGGTTCCTCGCCACCGCGCGCAATTGTGACCCGCAGCGAGCGCAATCCACAGTTGCAATAGAGCCTCGAAGGACCACGAGGTCTTGCACCCTCAACCGCAACTGGAGAAGCCGACATGAAACCGAGATACAAGACTATTGTTGTAAGCGCGGGGCTCGCGGCCCTCGTCGCTTCAGGAACTGCAAACGCCGCTGCGCAGGATGCGACCAAGCCAAGCCAGAAGAAGAAGCAATCGGCGTCTTCAGTGGTATGGCGATCGGCGCAGGTCGCAGGCGGACCGCTCGGCGCCATCGCCGGAATGAGCCGTTGGGGCTTTGCTCGGGCATCGCTTCGATGCCAGAAGCAGCTCAGCTCGCCACTCGATCAGTCAGGCTGGAAGGATCGATCAGACCATCACGCAGTTGGCTGCGGAGCTGCGCGGCTCGCAGGAGCGCGTCGCGTCACTGAGCGAGGAATTGCGCACCAGCCGCTGCCGCCCGCCGTGCGCTCGAGCCTGCGCGGCGACGTGCTTTCCGCACCAACGACGCGCACTCTCAGTGGCGATAGCGAGGGCTCAGCTCACGCAGCTCGCCCGGGCGCCTGGCTCGAGTGCCAGAGGTGGTCGTGAAAGTCAGAACGGCTACGCTTGACCCCCGCGGCACTGAGCGCAGAACGGCTGAAACTCTCCAGCGACCGCGCCGAGGCGGTTGCGCGCCGCGCTCCATGGCGGGCGGCATCGCGGACTAACCCGCATCGTGGTCTCTGCGCATGGCGAGGACGGCGTGACACGCCCAGGGCGACATCGATGGCTATGCTCAATCGGCGCGTGGTCATCACGCTCGAAGGAGGCCGACGCCCAGGTCGCGCAGAGCGCCACCGATCCGACAACCGACCCCGTGAAGGCTCCACGGAGTTCGGGGTGGCACGAAGCGTCGCGCTGGCTTGACAGCCCGCCAACTGCGGCGTGACGCTCGTGATGAACCCAGCCGCCCCGAACTCCGACCCGCGAGTCGCACGATGAAAACAACCCAATCTGCGCATCATCTCGTTTCGAGGCCTACCGTCAGATCCCGAGGCGTCGACGCCGGCGCGCGAAAGATCTGCTGTCGGGCCAAGCACGCAGCTGACGCTCTCTGGAATCACTACACGGACCGAGCGAGCCAGTTTTTGCCGGGGTCTGGGGGCCAGCACGCACGACGAAGTGGCGCGTGTGCACTATATCAGGCTTTACGAATTCTGCTTCAGCTATGACCGAAGGACGGGTGCGGATCACCGATACTGCTGGCGAGCGCTGGGAATTTGCGGCGGGGGACGGTTTCAGTCGTGCCGGGGGCTTCGAAGGTACGTGGGAAGTCTCGAAGACTGCCGCAAGCTCTACGTCATTTTCAGGCGTCCCGCGCCATCCTGAGGCGAATACGCGCGCCGTTTCGGCGCCGCGACGCCTTCGAAGCTCGCTGCATTGGTGCATGCACGCAAGTGCGCTGCTCGATCATCGTGCACTTTCACGTGTTTGATCGTCCCTGGTGCCGGATCGCGATCCGGGCAGTGCAACGCGCGTGGCATGCTTTCTGCAAGAGATGCAGCGCATGTCCAACAGAACAATGGGAGCTTTCAATGCACGAAGTTGAAAAAGGATTGAACCGGCCCCTCGGCACGCGAGCCGGAGCAGGACTGCAAAGCTCTCCGGAGTTCGCGTTTGCATCTTCACGACAAACGCTCGCAAAACCTCTTACACGTGCCGCCTGCAGGCTGCGCTGCTATGATGCCGGCGCGCAACGGGAAGAGGGTCTCATCGGACTTCCAATGTAAGGGGAGAAATTCATGCGGAGCTGGTTTGCGATCGCAGCGGGTCTTCTTCTGGCAACGGGAGCGGTTCAGGCCCAGAGTGACGGCAACCGTCACTGCGGTGAGCGACTACGATTTTCGTTGGCGTCAGCCTGTCAGGTACGGATCCAAACCTGCTAAGGCAGTATCGACTGGGCGAACGACAGCTGGTTTCTACGCGGGCCTCTGGGCGAGCGGACCGTTGGACTTCGGCCCGGGTTCGGATCACCAACGTGGAGACCGATCTTTACTTCGGCATCAACGGCGGAGCGGAGGAGGGATTCGGCTGGTCAGGCGGGCTTCGTGTACTACTACTACTGGCCCGACGGTGACAACGTCGACTATCCCGAAATCTTTGTCGGCGGAAGAAGTACCAATCATTCAGCGGGAAGCTATGGTACACGAACGACTACAGGCAACCTTGGCCCCGACGCGTGGTATCTCGAAGGCAATTTCGACCATGACTTGCCCTCAGCACTCCATCCACGCACACCTCGGCTATAACTATGGTGACTACTGGGATGACCGGGCCAACGGTCTCGACGAACATATCGACTGGTCGATCGGCGTTGGACTTGCTACATTCGGTAACTTCACCCATGTTGTTGAAGTGGGTCGACAACGAAACGGACTTCGTGAGACAAGAACGATGCGTTCAACAGCGAAGGCCGCGTGATCTTCTCGATTGCGACCACGTTCCCCTGGGCAAGTGGTACCTGAGTGAACCGGAGAGAGGGCTCGGCGGCCCTCTCTCTCTTTACCAGAGTGCGGATTACTGTGCTCTGATCCGCCCGAACAGGTTCGATCGATGTGAGTCTTTTCGATGATGGTGGCGGTGATAGCGCAAGCACATTACCGGTCGCGCGCGTCAACACGCCCTGATCAAAGCAACGCGTGAACAATTCGAAGGCGCGCGAAGCTGCCGTCGGATCTCGCTTCCAGCTCGATCGCACCGATCAATCCCGTAGTTGCGCAGATCGAGCACGTGCGGCAACCACTTCAGGCTGTGCAGAGGCTTCCTCCCACAATACGGTGACATCTCTCCGCGCACGCGTGAGCAGCCCTCGTGCTGATAGATGTGGGCGTCGCGAGTGCAGCAGCGCACGCGACCGGGGTAGTGCCGATAGGTCTGATAGCCATGGTAACAGCTCTCGATGGGCTTTCCGGAGCCCTGCATGAAGGCGTCGTAAATGAATCTACGCGGGCGAACACGGCTCCATCGGGACACAGCGCCGTTCCGTCCCCGCCCTTAGCCGACGGCGATGAGATCGGGCGTCCGTCGAATTCCCGCGCCGAACCTGGAAGCAAGCGCCCGAAGCCGGTGATGACCTCACTCCGAAGATGAGAAGAAATAGTGCACACATCTCTTTCGCAGATTTCACGCAATCGCTTGAGGTAACCAGCGGCGGAAGGATCGCTCAGCAGACCCCTGAAACCCGGTTCGACGATACGGCGGCGGCGATGGTTGAAGCATCGTGCAGCGCCACGAGCCGCTCCAACTCATCGGCACGCTCCACGCCATCGCTGCGGCAACCCTCTCGAGAGGCGTTGCGGCAGGATCGAGTGTATGTGGCAGGTGATCGACGCCGGCAAGCAGCGTTCCGAACGCCTTGCGGTTGTTCACCATGCCGCCGACGCGAGATGCCACCGAAACCGACGCCGTAATCAGGCCTTCTCGCGGCCGATCAGCCGCTGGCGTTGTCGCTTCGCCGCGAGCCCGGTGATAGGCGAGTGCGATCTTGAGCGCCGTGTCGACGGATTCAGAGCCGGAGTTGGTGAAGAAGATATGGTCGAACCCGGTGGGAGCAATACGCGTGAGCCGATTGGCGGAGCTCGAACACGGCCGGGTGGCCAAGCTGAAACGAAGGCGCGTAGTCGAGGTAACGAGTTGTCGGTGGACGGCTTCAGCGATCTCGCGCCGATTGTGGCCGGCGTTTACGCACCACAGACCCGCTGCCCCGTCGAGAATGCGGCGACCGTCAGCGCTCCAGTAATCACATCCCATCGGCGCGCGCGAGCAGGCGGATTTTGCCTCGAACTCGGCGGTTCGGCGTGAAGGGCATCCACCACGCTTCCAGATCTGAGCGCGGAAGATTGGGCGGCAGCGGTGCAGTGCTCATCGAAGGACTCCTGGAAGCGGGCGAAGCCGAGAGGTTAAGAAAAATTGACACGAACGACAAATGTGGCCCAGATTTGCCTCTGATTGTTAATTATCTTAAACGGTAACGACCGACCATGACGATCGATGTGGGTGCGCACCTGCGCGCAGTGCGTGGAATGTACGGCGCTTTCCCAGCGAGGAGCTCGCCAAGCGTGCCGGAGTCACCAACGGCGCGATCTCGCTCATCGAGCAGAATCGGGTCAGCCCCTCGGTGAGTTCGCTGAAAAAGGTTCCTCGACGGCATTCCGATCGTCGCTGGCGGAGTTCTTCACACTCGACCCGAGTGCCGGGCCACAGGTTTTCTACGCGACGCGAGGAGCTGACGGACCTCGGGAGCGGGGAGGTGTCCTTGCGGCTGGTGGCGGCCAAGCGTCCCAATCGTGCGCTTGCCATTCTTCATGAGCGCTATGCCCCCGGCGCTGATACGGGCGCAGGACAGTGCTGGAGTCACAAGGGAGAAGAGGGCGGCATCGTGAGTTCGCGGGCGCGTCGAGCTCACCGTCGGTGCGGCTACGCGCGGTGCTCGAGACCGGGCGATGCCTCACTACTTCTCGAGCGCCGTGCCGCATCGGTTCGAAACGGCCGGGCGCGAGGAGTGTGAGATCATCAGCGCCAGCAGGCGTCGCCGACATTTAGAGGCACTGGTTTCCAACAAAAACTGCGGCCTCTCGAGCTCCAAGCCGCCGAGGTTCTTCCGTTCTGCCGGTCCAGATTGCCCGCGCCGATGTGTCTGGCGCGGCATCACAAAACCGCACGGGCACCTTCTCGTCGGGGTTCTACAAAAAGGGCTCCGGACCGGCCGACGTCCACCACGAGCCTGAGTCACGTGGACGAAGCGCTGTGTTTCCGGTTGGTCAGCGGCGATCACGCAGCGCGCCGATGAGCTGAGGTTACACGATTCGTTTTTACGCCAGCGCCAGTCCATCAGCACCTGGAGTGCAATCAACACCTCGGACGGGCACGCACCTCCACTCATCGAGCGAGGACGCACGCCACCCTGCCGAGCCTGCAAGCCTGCTGAGGCGCGGCGCGCAGGCACCGGGGTCGGGAGGTCTATCCTACGAACAGCGGCCCCAACGTCTCATCGAACCACCGTACGCCAGCATGCTCGCGGGCAACGCTTCAAGGCTGCGCGGCGCTGGCACACAGGACCGCAGAGCGCCTTCCTATGCCGGTGCGGGCCGCGACGCGGTCGGTCGATCGGTGCCAGAAAGGAAGAAGCGCTGATTGAAGCGTGCGCGGACGCTGGTAGTCTATCTCAGCAAGAAGAGGACGCTTGATCCCGCGGTTGATCCGCACCCCTTCGAGGGGGCGGCCCGCAGGGATGATCAGCGATGGTCGAGGAGCCACCGCGAGCGATCACTGGCACGTTCGCGCGCGGCCGCGATTCGCCCACTCGCCCAGGCGTTCATCAGCGGACGCTATGTCGATTCGGTGTCGGCGAAACCTTTGACTGCGTGAGTCCGACTAATTAGCGCTCAACTCACCAGGCATTGGCCAGCGTCAAACAAACCGATCAATTGCGTGCGTCCACCACCTGCGATCGCCAGAGGCCTGGTCACGCACTGGCACCGGTCGGCGCAACCGCTGCTCTGCGCTTTGCTGACTGG
>ERZ1370068.1660-contig-11573_pt1 | contig 67562 bp, 97 predicted proteins | sample MGYA00561227_ERZ1370068 | MGnify/ENA primary metagenome ERZ1370068 (study PRJEB38410, sample SAMEA6850437) | metagenome | study: Metagenomic assessment of the ecological functions of the soil: analysis of the soil microbiota associated with the... | reverse complement strand
ACGCCGATTCAGTTACGTATTGCTCGATTCCAGATCAACATGCTTCATATGAGTATGTTGATGCTATGCATGTACACCACCAAGAAAAATCGCCTGGAAAACTAGCGGTAGAAGCCGCCCATTTAAAGGGGCGAAATGTATTTCGCGACCGAAACTAGCTAGTTTCTGTCGCGAAACACCTGCATTTGTGTCGAGGGCGCCAGTTCCTCAATAAAACCGGGGCAAACTAACAGTGGATGTCAGCATTCGCCAGGTGTTTTGACGCGAGTTTCGTCGCGATTTCATGAAGCGTCGGTAGACGGCGCAGTGGTTGCACTGAAGTACAGCGGGTAAGAGTTCCGCGACAAACGATGGACGTGAGGGGATATTGTCAGACGCCTTTTCGTCTGCGCGATGATCGGTCCGCCAACAGGGCTGCGATCTTCATGAGGTTGTTGGCGAGCACGGCGGCTGCAACCCATAGCTCAAAGCGCTCGCGACCTTCGGCGAGACAGCGCTTCATGCCGCGACCGCGGAACAACACCGAGATACGCCCCTCGATGCCCGCACGAAAGCGCTGGCCGTCCTTGAACTCCCGGCTCTTCTCATAGGCTTCGCGCTCGGGCGCTTTGGTGCCGCCCCGCTGTGGGATGCACACCACCTTGACGCCTTCCTGCTTGCACGACATCACGTTCTTCTCGCTGAAGAAGCCGCGATCCGATCCATATAATTTGGGGACGTCGCCGAAGGTCTGCCTGTGGCGTACCAGCGAGATAACCACATGCTGTTCGTCGATGGGATTTCCGTCCAGCACTTCATACTGCGTGATCAAGCCGCGCGCACTTTCGGCGAGGAAGACCTTGTGGCCGAACTCGATTGGCGATTGCACCTTGCCGCGCTTGATGAGGTCGGTATGGGGTTCGAAAATCGAATAGAGCTTCTCGACCGTTGGAACTTGCTCGCCGTTGAGCACACGGCGGCGCGACTGATCAGTCACACGGGCGCCCAGAGCACAAAAGTGCTCGATCTCCTTGCGCGTCTCCGCGATCGCCAGATCGGTGATCATATCTTTGCCGCGCGCTTTGCGGGTCCGCCGGAGCGCCGTTCGCGCACTTTCGATGACCTCCTCGGCGATGCCAATGAGTTCGCGATATGTCGCGGTCTGCTGCTCCTGGCGCTGCCTCGTTGTCATTCGTTGGATCTCTTGCATCCGCCGCCGCGCCGATCGCGTCCGATCTCGGAACCCCTTGATACGCCGGCGCTCCAGCGCAGTGGCGAGGCGACCGATCAGGCGCGTGACGACGCGAACGACATCCCACAACAGCGTGTTGTCGGTCGGATGATGAATGTCGGTCTGCACCACCGTGGTATCGACACGCAGCTTTTGGCCGTCCTCCAGTCCGAGCTCGACCGCCGCCTGCACCACCAGATCATTGATCGCCTTGAGCGTCTCGGGCGTGAGCCGATTGAAGCCGCGGTGGAACGCATCGTGTCGAGGCACTGGCAGACAATAGAAGTCCGTGAACTGGCGCAGTGTGCATCCGTCGGCAATCCGCTCGCGTAATTCGCGATAGTTCCAGTTCTTGATGCGCATCAGAACCAGCGAGCGCAGGATCTGCTGCGGCGTCAGGCCGCTGCGACCCGTCTCGGCCTTCTTTAAGCCCCGCGTCAGATCGCAGCGGACCTGTTCGATGATGTCCTTCTGGTCGTCAAGAAAATCCGAAATCGCCTGCAGCAACGGCTCAAGGCGCAAGCCCTGACGCACCAGCTCCCAATCGGCAAAACTGACCTGCCGCTCCGCTGTCCGAGACACCCTCAGTCCTCGTCGCTCTTCGCAGCTCCGGCGCGCGCTCGCTTCAGCGCCTTGATATATCGCGGCGCCGCTTGGTGCAGCAGATCCTGCAGAGCCCGCCCGTTGTCCAGGCTGCGCTGAACCTCCGCCACAAGCTCTTCCGGCACGTAGACCGCAACACGACGCCCGTTCGCGCGACCGTACAGGACAAAACTTCGATGCTGCTCGCCAGACAGGCACGCCCGGCAATTCTCACGGATGCACCGGCTACGCCGCAGGCTCAGCGAACCGAGAAGCGCAGGCCAAAGATTTGCCGATTCACTCCGCAGCCAGCGCGCGACTTCAGAAGGCGATTCCAGAATCAACATGCTTCATATGAAGTATGTTGATGCTATGCACATGTACACCGCAAGAAAAATCGCACGGAAAACTAGCGTGAAAACCCTTAATTTAAAGGGCGAAATGTATTTCGCGACAGAAACTAGCTAGGGCGCCAATGATTAGATGGCGTGTCACGCTGCAATAGGGCGCATCGTTGCGCATGCGACCCATGTGGCGCTATACATGAACCGATGTCCTGCAAGGATTTTCGCCTTCATCGCGCTCCCGTCGACGTTCCTGCACCCGCGAGATCGCCCGGGAGAAGGCCGTTGCGCTCGGACGGATGGGGCGAGCGCTGGAAGAGTGCCCTCGCCAAGCTGCGGGAGTTCGATTGCCGCCCATCCGGCGCTCGGGCGCACCGGCGTCAGCGCAGCGAGGCACGGCGCACCCCTGGTGACGGAGGCCGTGGCCACGCGCGCTCTGGATTGTTCGTGGTGCAGCGAGAGGCGTGTGGCCTGCGCGACAGCCGCATACCGTCATGCGCGACCATAACGTGCCGGGCGAGGTGCAGCGGTGCATGGGGCGGTCTCGCCGCATCGATCACGGGCGAAACATGACCTTTTCCGACACCCAGAAAGCGTACCCCGTCGAGCGGAGCTCAGGCTGTGTTGGCCTTGGCGATTATGAAAAAGTTGTCTTTGTCGCCATGCAAACCCCCTAGACGGCTGTCGCCGAACGGGACAGCGTTTCGGCAGTTCTGTCGAACTTTCCCCTTATGGGTAGAGGCGGCTTTGGTCTGAAATGGGTCAAAGTGACGGTCGAGGCAAGCGCCAGCAGTTTCAGTCTACCTCCGACAGCCGACGTGCTGAGAGCGGGAGTTATGTTCGGCTCAGAAAGGGCCACAATCGGACGATCAGTCATAGGGCGTCCCTGAAGCCAGTTCTAAGTCATTGCATATCGCGATGGGGCTAGATCGAACATAAATCGGAGGTCAGGGGCGCCGCAGCAGGAACTGCATAGTTTTTGCGGTTAATGACACGTTACGCCGCCAGCCGGCGTTAGAATCCGTCAGGAAACCGACCCCGTCGCTATTGGTCCATTTCGCCGACCGCGTCTATGTACTGGAGCATGGACGTACTGTGTGAAGGAAGGTCGCGCCCGCCCTCGCCGGTGACGAATATATCCGGCAGGTCTATCTCGGCGTCTGAGCCCGCACCAGCGGCATCTCGGGAGCCCCGATGGTGCCGAGCGCGATGCGCCGGTCGGCGACCGCATGGTGGAATTGCTCGAGCGCGAGCCCGATCACCGACAGGTCGCCTTCCTCGATCGCGCCGTCGTCGTAGCAGTCGAGCGCCTCGCGCAAGACGCCGTCGGCCGCGCTCTGCATCTCGCGCCAGTTCTTCCGGCCGTTTCCACGCTGCGCACCCGGCAGATCAGCTCGAGCAGATTGTCGCGATGCGCGGATGTATTGCTCGCGCTCGTCGCGCCGCCAGTAGTGCTGCAGCCAGGCGCCCGCCGAGCCGAGGCCCGAGAGGATGCAGAATCGACGAACCAGATGTAGTCGGTATATTTTTCCAGGAAGGTGCGCTCGGTGCCGTCGATATAGGCAGCCGCGCCCGGATGCGCCGGCAGCGCGGCGTCCTTGTCGGTATCCGGCTTCTCGATCTGCGACGGCGGACGGCACTTCGCGCGCGAGCTGCTGGCGCACCGGTGAAGAGCTGACGGGCGAAGGCGCCGACCGCGGTGTCCGGACAGCGACTTCGGCGCGATGATCAGATGATTGACGGCTGACGGTGTCGACCTTGTCTTCCGGCCGCGCCGGCGAAGAGCCGAAGATGCTGCCGGGAATCTCCTCGGATTCGTAGAGCGGATGCTTCTTGGCGATCGCTTCCGAAACGTCGATCGGCAGGAATTTCGGCTCGCCTCTCGCCGCAGCCGGTGGCGGCGATCGCGTCCGCGGTGATCTTGCTGTCGAGCGGGCCGACCGCCATGTAGGCGTCGAGCGCCGTCGTCGCGCGCCATCTCGGCGATCTGGTTGGTGGCGAACTGGCTGACCGTCACCTTGTCGGGGTTGACGCCGGACTCGGTCAGGATCACGCGCAGCAGCGTGACGTTGGCCTGCGTCCGTCCGATCACGCCGACGCGGTGGCCGTCGAGATCGTCGATGCTCTTGATCTTGGGCGTGGGCTGTTTCTTCGAGCCCTTTGGCCGGAAGGCCGGAAGGCGCCCACAGCACGACGACGTTCTTGCGCAGGATGGCGACCGACTCGGCGTTGGCCGGCAGGTTCAGGTCGCCGCGCGCGACCGCAAGGTCGGCCTTGCCGGCCGCGAACAGCGCGATGCTTTCGCTGGCACCTTCCGTCGTGATCAGCGACAGCCGCACCGGGCTGCTGTCACGCGCGCAAGCGTCTGCGCCAGCACCTGGATCAGTTTCTGGTCATCGCTTCCGGGCAGGCCCGACGGCGATCCGCAAGGTCGACCGGCCGCAGCACGTAATAGAGCGTGCCGGCGGCGACGCCGAACAGGAAAATGCCGGCCGCAAGGATCAAGAGCGCATAGCTCCTTCGCTTCCGCCTCGGCGCGTCGGGGCCGCGCATTTTCGTGGTCGGCTCTGACATCGTTCTGTCACGTTACACGAAAAAGCGTCGAAGCGGCGTGAAAAACTTCCTTACATATCGATGACGTCATACGCCTGAAATATCCATGTCCGAACGTCGGTACCTGAGAATCATTAACGAATCTCGGGTCCTGTACATGCGGATATTAGTTGCGACCGATGCCTGGCATCCGCAGGTGAACGGCGTGGTTCGAACGCTGACCTCGCTGGCGCGCAGCGCGTCGACGCTCGACGCCGAGATCAGCTTCCTCACGCCCGACGGATTTCCGTCCATGCGGCGTGCCGACCTATCCGGGCCTGCGCATCGCGCTGCCGAACCGGCGCGAGATCGCGCGGCAGGATCGAAGCAGGCGGCGCCGGATGCCCTCCATATCGCGACCGAAGGGCCGATCGGCTGGGCGGTGCGCGCCTATTGCCGCCGCCGCAAGCTCGCGTTCACGACCTCCTACACGACGCGCTTTCCGGAATATGTCGCGGTCCGCACCGTGACTTCCGGCTCAGCGTCGGCTACGCGGTGCTGCGGCACTTTCATGCCGCGGCTTCGATGACCATGGTCGCAACCGATCTCGCTGCGGCAGGAACTCGCCGCGCGCGGTTTTCGCAAGCTCGGCTTCTGGACGCGCGGCGTCGACACCGAGCTGTTCAACCCCGAACCGCCCGGCAGACGCTCGATCTGCCGCGGCCGATCTTCATGACCATGGGCCGGGTCGCGGTGGAAAGAATCTCGAGGCGTTTCTGTCGCTCGATCTGCCGGGAACGAAAGTGGTGGTCGGCGACGGTCCGCAGAAGGCGGCAGCTCGCAGCAGAAATATCCGGACGCCGTCTTCCTCGGCGAGAAGAAGGGCGCAGGATCTGACCGCGCATCTCGCCGCGGCCGACGTGTTCGTGTTTCCGAGCCTCACCGACACTTTTGGCGTCGTGCAGCTCGAGGCGTTGGCCTGCGGCACGCCGGTCGCGGCGTTCCCGGTCACCGGACCGAAGGATGTCATCGCCGATCATCCGATCGGCGCCATCGATACCGATCTGCGCAGCGCGTGCCTGCGCGCGCTGACGATGTCGCGCGAGGCCTGCCGGAATTTTGCGCTGGCGCGTTCCTGGGAAAACAGCGCGCGGCAGTTCATCGGCAATCTGACGGCGCTGCAGCCGAGCCGCTCGCTGCGGCCGGTGCGCCGCGTCGCCCGGCCGAAGCGCCGTGCAGGGTTAAGTCGAACCACACAGACGAGAAGGCAGACCAACCATGGCAGAAATCATCAAGCTTGACGGCACCAGGCACGTTGGACTTCGACCGCGAGACGGTCGAGCAGGCCTACGACCGCTGGGCGCCGGTCTACGACCTCGTGTTCGGCGGCGTGTTCAGCAAGGGCCGCAAGGCGGCGATTGCAGGCCACCAACAAGATCGGCGGCCGCGTGCTCGAGGTCGGCGTCGGCACCGGCATCTCGTTGCCGCAATATGCGCCGCATCTGCGCATCTTCGGCACCGACATTTCGGAGGCGATGCTGCAGAAGGCCAGGAAGCGCGTCGACGAGCTCGGCCTGAAGAACGTCGAGGGCCTCGCGGTGATGGACGCCGAGAAGCTCGAATTCCCCGACAATTCGTTCGACGTCGTGATGGCGCAATATGTCGTGACCGCGGTGCCGAACCCGGAAGCAGCGCTCGACGAATTCGCCCGCGTGCTGCGGCCGGGCGGCGAGCTGATCATCCTGACCCGCGTCAGCGCCGATGCCGGCATGCGCCGCTTCATCGAGCAGCGGCTGCAGCCGGTGGTGCGTCCGCTCGGCTTCCGCACCGCCGAGTTTGCCTGGTCGCGCTATGCGCAATGGCTGGCAGGTGCGCGCGGCATGGAACTGGCGGAGCGCCGCCTGGTGCCGCCGCTCGGCCACTTCTCGCTGGTGCGCTTCCGCAAGATCGACGTCGCCGCGGCCGCTTGAACGCGTAGGCGCTGTGCTGTCGCGTCATCGCGTCGCTGCGGATCTGTCATATGTCATCATGATGATGTCACACGCCGGACATCAGAATCCCTGTAAACTCATATCCAGAAAGACATATTGGGGGAGAGAATGATCAAGAATTTTCTGCAGGAACTGCGAACCCAGCGCTGGGACGACCATCGCTACTATCACCACAGCCGCATCAACCAGTCGCTGCACTTCGTCAGCGCGGCGAGCTTCCTGTTCGCCTATGTGATGCTGTTCTTCGATCCGGTGGTGTCGGCGCTGCGTCGGCTGGCTGGTCTCGATGACCTCGCGCCAGGCCGGTCACTTCTTCTTCGAGCCGCAGGGCTACGACCACGTCAACCATGCCACCCACGAGCACAAGGAAGAGATCAAGGTCGGCTACAATCTGCAGCGCAAGGTCGTGCTGATGACGATCTGGGCGCTGTCGCCGCTGGTGCTCGTATCTCGATCCGACGCTGTTCGGACTGTTCACGCCCTGGACCTCGCTCGGCGGACTTCATGCGCCAGGTGGCCAAGATCTGGCTCGCGGTCGGCATCGGCGGGCTGCTGTTCCGCACCGTCCATCTGTTCTTCATCCGCGACGTCGAGACCGGCCTGGTCTGGATGACGAAGATCCTCACCGACCCGTTCAACGACCTCAAGCTCTACTCACAAGGCGCCGCTGTTCCTGATGAAGGGCGAACTGATCGATCCCGGCCTCGAGAAGCACGTCAAGCACGCCTGAGCGTCAGCGTCATGCCGCACCGTTCGTCATGCCCGGCCTTGTCCCGGGCATCCACGTCTTGGCGGACCTGCGGCGAGGAAAACGTGGATGGCCGGGCATAGCGAAGCGCGCCGTCCATGCGACGGCTATGCCGGACATGACGACAGAGCGCGAGCTGTCCGTTTACCGCCGCCGCCTTCTCGGCAAGCATCTCTTTCAGGATCTGCCGCTTGATGTTCTTGTTGGTCAGCGAAGCGTCGTGCCACCACCAGCCGTCGCGCTTCATCTTCTCGGCCGCCGCGACGAAGCGGTCGGCGACTGCGGCGAAATCCGCGTCCGTGTAGTTCAGGCTGAAGATCAGCCGGCCGGTGCCGACCCAGCTCAGCGCGAGCCCTTCGGCGCGCAGGTAATATTGCAGCATCCAGTTGTAGCGGGACGGCTCGGTATAATGGACCATCCAGATCGAGGACAGATTGCTGACGCGGACCGGCAGGTTCTGCGCGGCCAGCCGCGTCGTTCAGCAGTCTGGCGCGCCCGTTCCAGGTCTCGTCGAGCCCGGTATAGACGGCGTTGAAATTCGGGCTGGCGAGCCGGCTGAGGAATTCGTCCATCGCCGTCATGACGTAGGGATGCGAATTGAAGGTGCCGCGGGCAAAGCAGATGTCGGCGGGACGGTCGTCGCGAAAACGCCGCATCAATTCCTTGCGGCCGCAGACCACGCCGACCGGCAGGCCGCCGGCGAGGCTCTTGCCATAGGTCACCATGTCGGCGCGCACGCCGAAATATTCCTGCGCGCCGCCGGCGGCGAGGCGGAAGCCGACGAACACCTCGTCGAAGATCAGCACGATGCCGCGCTCGGTGCAGACCTCGCGCAGCGCCTTCAGCCATTCGGCATAGGCCGCGCGATCGAAATTGCCGCGTGCGCGAGCTGTCGACCAGGGCGGAATCGCCGGGCGCGTTGGCATTCGGATGCAGCGCCTGCAGCGGATTGACCAGCACGCAGGCGATGTCGCGGCGCGTCCTCAGGACATGCAGCGTCCGCTCGGACATGTCGGCCAGCGTATAGGTCTCGTGCGGCGAAACCGGGTTGCCGACGCCGGGCTGCACGTCGCCCCACCAGCCGTGATAGGCGCCGGCGAAGCGCACCAGATGCGAGCGGCGGGTGTGGTAGCGCGCCAGCCGCACCGCCTGCATCACGGCTTCGGTGCCGGACATGTGGAACGAGACTTCGTCGAGTCCGGAAATCTCGCACAGCCGCTGCACGTTGTCGGTGATGACGGGGTGATAGGGGCCGAGCACCGGGCCGAGCGCATGCGCGCGCTTTTCGGCCTCGGCGATGCACTCCTTGTAGAAATCGTTGCCGAAGATGTTGACGCCGTAGGAGCCGGTCAGGTCGTAGAACACGTTGCCGTCGACGTCGGTGACGGTGACGCCGGACGGACGACGCCATGAAGGCGCTGGTGCCGAGATGCTCGCGCACCAGGCGGCTGTACTGGAACGGCACCCGGTAGGTTTCGGTGAACTGCAGGTCGGAGATGCGCTCCGCCGCCTCCGCCGTCATCTGCCGGCCCTTGGCGTAGCGCTCCTCGTAGAGGCCGGCGAGCCGGAAGAAGCCGTCCTGGCGCGCCATCGCGACGTCAGCCGGCGCGCCGTCGGAACGGAAGAACTCGTCGATGTCGAACTCGTAATGCGGCACCAGCCGCGCGACCAGCTTGGACATCTTGGAATGTCCGGTCAGCGAGCGGTGTTTGGCGCGCGACAGCGCCAGCCGCGCCTGCAATTTGGGGAAGACTGCCGCGGCGCCAGCGACCGCAGCGGCGGACAGCGAGAGAATCGGAAGGGACGGATCCATGCCACCAGCGCTAGCCAGTCCATGCTAACAGATTGATGACAATCCGGGGCCTGATCGCCAGCCTTGACCCAGCAGGAGGACCTCAATTTCCTCCTGACCAACCGCATCCCGCGGGCGGCGCTGACCCGGTTCATGGGCTGGTTCAGCAAGATCGAGAACCCGCTGGTGCGCGATGTCTCGATCGCCTGCTGGCGGCTGTTTTCCGATCTCGATCTGTCGGAGGCCAGCAAGACCGAGTTCAAGAGCCTGCACGATTGCTTTACGCGCGAGCTCCGCCCGGGCCTGCGCCCGGCCGATCCCGATCCGTTCGATCGTGGTCAGTCCCTCCGACGGCATCATCGGCGCGTTCGGGCGGATCGCGGACACCGAACTGTTCCAGATCAAGGGCGCGCCTTATTCGCTGCTCGATCTGCTCGGCGATCCCGCGCTGGTGGAGCAGCCACCGCAACGGCCGCTTCCTCACGCTGCGGCTGACCTCCAGCATGTATCATCGCTTCCACGCGCCCTATGACTGCCAGGATCGAGCGGGTGACGTTCATCCATGGCGACGTCTGGAACGTCAATCCGATCGCGCTGAAGCGGGTGGAGCGGCTGTTCTGCAAGAACGAGCGCGCGGTGCTGCAGACCCGCCTCGCGATCAGGCGAGGCGCTGACGCTGGTGCCGGTCGCCGCCATTCTGGTCGCCAGCATCCGCCTGCATTTCCTCGATGTCGTGCTCAACGCGCAGAGCAGGGGACCGGTCGATGTTTCCTGCGACGCCAGCGTGCACGAAGGGCGACGAACTCGGCTGGTTCGAGCACGGCTCGACCATCATCGTGCTGGCGCCGGAGAGTTTCGAGTTCTGCCGACGAGCGTCGCGGAAGGGGCACGCATCCGCGCCGGCGAGCCGTTGTTGCGGAAACCGCCGCGCTTAGATCTCGATTTTGCCGCGCGCATGTCTCTATATGGTCGCGTCGCAACTGGATCAGAGTCGCGAAACCGGGAAGAGAGATGGCGCGGACGCCTGTTCTGGCGGCGGGAGGCATTGTGCTGCGGCAGGCAGAACGCCGCTGGTCGCGGTGGTGCGCCTGCGCAAGCGCGCAATGAATGGGTGTTGCCCAAGGGCAAGCTCGACGACGGCGAGACGCCGCGCGCTGCCGCCGAGCGCGAGGTGCTGGAAGAAACCGGGCACGATGTTTCCGTGCACGAATTTCTGGGCACGCTGGTCTATGAGTCCCGCGGCGGCTCCAAGGTCGTGCACTACTGGCGCATGGAAGCGCGCGGCGAGCGCGGTTCACGAACTGATGCATGACGTGAAGGCCGTCGACTGGCTGCCGCTTGCGGACGCCGTCGATCGGCTGTCGCGCTGACTATGAGCGCGCGTTTCTTGAAAATGTCGGTCCGATTGCACTCTCCGCGGCCGCGCATGCCGCGACCACCCGGAAAGCGCGGGCCAAACAGCAGCGCCGGAGAAGCGCCGGACACGGCGGACCGGACGTGACAGCGCCGCCTGCGGCTCACGCCCGCGCCTGCGCCGTCCCAGCCCGATCAACCCTCGCCGCCAGGTCGCGCAGCATGACGATGTGACTGTCGTGATCGATGCGACTGCCGATACGTCCGTTGATCAAGCCGGTTGATGAAGCGCAGCCGGCCGGCCCGCCGTCATTTGCGCTGGAGATAGAGCCGGTGGCCGTCGACACGGTGGAGATGCCGAACGCGACAGCAGCCGCGCAGCTTGCTTGCAGAAGCTGCGCGACTGGCTGCGGCGCGATAGCCTGACTCCATCTGTCCGACTAGCGCTGCTCCTTCGCGGCGGCTTGCCGCGTTGCGGCGCGGGCGCAGGCCGCCTCGGCGCGGCGGGCAATCCCGGACGCTGCAGCGGCAGGCGCACCCTGAACAGCCGGGCGGCGCGCTGCAATCCCGGAACGCCGAACCTGTTCGGCAGTCCCGGCCGTGGCGCGGCGTGCCGTGCGCGGCAGGGCTGTTGCGGTTGTCCCGCGCGCGGCGGCAGGCCGGCTGCGGCGGCAGTCGGACCGTGGCGGTTGTCCTGCGCGCGGCGGCAGACCGGGCTGTTGCGGCGACCGGGCTGCTGCGGCTGTCCGCGCGCGGCGGCAGGCCGGGCTTGATTGGGCGAGCCGGGCTGCTGCGTCCGGCCGGCGCGTGTCGGCGTGCCCGGTTGCTGCGGTTCGGACGATTGAGCGGCCGGCTGCTGCTGCCCCGGGCGGTTCGGCGCGCCTGGCAGTGGCGGCTGACCGGCTGCTGCGGGCAGCCGGTTCTGCCGCGTGCTGCCGGGACGATCCAGCTGACCGGCTGCTGTTGTCCGGGCCTGGCTCTGTCCGGGCGAACCATTTGGCCTGCTGCTGGCCGGGCTGCAAGTTGCCGGATCGGACGGTTCGGATTGACGAAGCCGGGATTGGCGCGGCGGAATTCGCGCTGCTGGAACACGAGCTGCCGGCCGACATTCTGCGTCGAGTGAAGCTGACGCACAAAGCCCTGGTCGCGCAGCATCACTGCTTGCGGAATCACCAGCGGCACCGCGGCGAAGCGCGCGCCGCCCGAGCCGGGCCGGATGGTGAAGCCGCTCGCGCCTTGCGTCAGAAAGCCGAGCCGCGCGCCGGCGCGGTCATTGACCTCGATCCGGCCGACCCTGCCGTCGGCGTCGGGATAGAGCTTGATCGCGACGTTGTTCGGATTGTTGGCGGCGGCACCTTCCGGCACTTCGACGAGGCCGGTGGTGCCGCGAATGCCGAGCGTCGCCGTCGGCGTCGTGATCTTCATGTCGCCGGTTTTCGCCACCGAGGCGCCGCGACGAAGGCGGCAGTGCCCCTGGCGACGTCGAAGATCGCCGGCGTTGCTCTTGCCGCCGTCCTCATAGACGTAATTGTCGATGGTGATCTTGCGTGCTCGCCTTCGAGATTAAAGGTGGTGGCGTCGATGAAGGTGATGCCGAGCGCGGAGTTCGCACTCGGTCTGCACGACGTCGTTGAGATAGATGTCGTCCTTGACCTTGAGCGGCGTGGTCTGCGTCGTTGCGGATCACGCTGGCGCTGCCGGTCACGGTCGCGACATTGCCGATCGGCTCCTCCGGCGCGTCCGCGGCGGTTGCGTCAGGTGTGGCGGGATCGGGCGGCCGCCGCCGGTCGCGGCGGACGGCGAGGTGCTCGGTCTGCGCCTGCGCCAGTTGCGTCAGGCTCGGGCGAAGCCTGCGGCAGCGTTCGTCGCGCCGATCGTCGCGCTGCAGGCCAACAGCATGTAGCGCGAAGGACAGTTGGCGCTGCATCGGGGATTTCCGGTTCAGGGGCAGGGCAGGAAGCGAAGCTGCGGTTAGCCCCGATTTCAGCCTCTCCAGGCTGAACGCGGGATGAACGCGCGCCGTTTGCTGTCACGGGAGGCCGAAACGAACAAGCGCCACGTCCGGGATACCGGGACATGGCGCTGTGACTTTAATAAGGGAAAATGCTCAGCCGCGCTTGTGCGGGGTCAGGTTGAGCGGCCTGAGGGCTTTGCCGAGGGGCGTAGTTCACCGGCGTGGCGGCAGCCGGCGGCACGTATTGGAAGACGGCCTTGCAGCGCGTCGCTGAGCTGCGCGCGCTTCTGGACCATGCAGGCGGTGACGCGCTCGACATCGGGGATTTCAGAAGCGCACAGCCGCATCGCATCGCCGGTGCACATCTGCTCGCTGCTCCGGCGTGTAGGCTCGAGCCGGCTGTCCCCAGCGCGGCCAGTGCAAAAGCTGGTCGCGATCAGCATCTTGCAGGCGCGCACGGTCGAAGCGGTGAAAGTCATTGAGTGTCCCCTCATCGGATGGATGTGGCAGCGGATGCAGCGCCTGAGCTCTTGCGCCGGAGTGGCGCCTTCGTTGGGCAGGAGAACTAGCGCGGCGATGGTTTCGGGATTTTTCGTCGCAAGCGCGAAAGTGTTTCGTCGCGGGGAGATTTGTTTCGTCGGGAGCGCGGTCCCCAGCTGGCTGCCAGGTATCGGGCCGTTTCCACTACTTTCCGCCGCAGCCGCCCAAGGTTGGCAATGTCCCTTCAGCAGGGATCGGCTATGATCTGATTCTGGCGCGGCCCATGCCTCCCCTCCGTCGGGACAGCATCTTTCATGCGGGGCCATTTCGACCATCGAACCAACTGTTCGAGCACCAAGCATAAGGAGGGGTTGCGATCATTGCTCGCAATAGGAGGTTCTTTCGATGAAGCTGCTGCGCCCCTTTATCACTTTGAAGCGTAAGGCCAAACTTCTATCCCGTGCAGAAAATATCCCGCTGCACGAGGCGCTCGACCGCGTTGCCAGGCAAGAGGGTTTTGGCGGCCTGGAGCTTGCTCGCGGCCAAAGTGACCGCAACCGCGCCCGCTGAAAAACTGTTTGCGCGGCTGGCTCCGGCGACCTGGTGCTGGTCGGTGCGCGCGCCGGGCCAGGGCAAAACCCCGATGAGCCTCGAACTCGCCGTGCAAGCCATGAAGTCCGGCAGTCGAGGCGTGTTCTTCACGCTGGAGTACACGGAAAAGGATATGCTGGATCGTTTCCAGCGCCATCGGCGTGGAGCAGGAGGATTTTGCCGGTCTGTTTTTGAATTCGACAGCTCCGACGAAATGAGTTCGGATTACATCGTCAAGGCGGCTGGCCGGCAGCGCCTCACGCGGCACCCTGGTGGTCGTGGATCTATCTGCAACTGCTCGACCAGAAGCGTGAGAATCGGAATTGATGGTTCAGGTTCGCAGCCCTGCAGTCGTTCGCACGCGATCGCAGGCTGATCTTCGTCTTTATCTCCCAGATTGCTCGCACGTACGATCCATTGAAGAAACCATGCCCTGATCTGGAAGATGTCAGATTGCCCAATCCGCTGGATCTGAGCCTCTTCACCAAGACATGTTTCCTGAACAACGGTGAGGTTCAGTTCCGGGCGGCAAGCTAAAGCGTTTTTTGCGAGCGACTGATGATAGCAAGCGCCCTGTGGCGAACCACGGGGCCTCAAGTCCTCGGGGAGAAATCAGTCAGCTCACGCGCTCCAGGTCTCGGCCGCCGCAGAGAACATGCCGCCGAAGGCTGTTCAGCCCTGACCTTGAGCGTAGTCGGTGCTCTTCAGCGCGATCGTCGAGTCGTAATTGCGGCCGCTGTCGGGATCGTGGATCCGGCCGGTCCACTTGCTGCCTTGCGGCTTCATGTTGATCAGGATTCTTGCGCCGGTGTTGACGGAATAGCCGCACAGATTGGCGCCGCATTCCTCGATGCGAACGTTGCCCTTGTTCTCTTCCGTCGCCCAGATGCCGACCGGCGAGTTCGGGTCGGACGCGGCGGCTGACCGCGAGCCGGAGCCGGTAGCGGGCGCAGCCGCGCGGCGCGAGCAGGCGGTGCGGCGGCAGCGCGGCTGGCGGCAGTTATCGGTCAGCGGCGCTGCAGCCGCAACGGTTGTCTGAGACGGGCGCGGGTGCCACCGGCCGTGCGCTGGCAGAGCAGGGGGCTGCGGCGCGAGCGGCCTGGGCTGGCGCGGTCGCTGGCGGTGCCGCCGGGTGCTGGTCGTCACGACGTCATCGTCGCTCGCTCTTGGTCGCCCATGCCCTTGAGATCGATATTGCCGAGCGTGCCGGTATAGCCGGGCGCAGGTGCATCTTGATGCAGGAAATGCGCGCTGCAGTTGCGCGGCGCCTCAACACGAACGCGCTCGCCGTTGATCTGGAAGGGTAAATTCCGCCGGCATGCGCCGAGGTGGTGGCCATCAGCAATGCGGCGAGGATGTAGAGCTTCTTCATGACGGGCTCCTGAGCGGCTTGTGAGCGCGTGGCAGTGAACATGGGCGGACCGTACGCGGCGCGTAGGACACGTTCTGTGATGCTACGTCACCAGATGCGCGGACCCAAAATGCGGCGGGCGCGGCTCGGTGATTCAAATCACATTCAGCCGAGGTTCCCCGCGACTAGTTTTCCGCATCACCTGCAGGAGGCCTCGATGAAACGACTTTGTTTTTCTCGCCGTGCTGATGGTGCTCGCTTCGGCCTGCTTCTCGGCCCATGCGGACGTTCGATTTCATTCAAGCGTCGGCAGCCATCGGGTGCACATCGAATCCTCCAGGCACTGCCGTTCGGTTTCGTGCGCCTCGGTGTCGATCTCCAGACGGCTCAACTGGCGCCACCGGCGCGACCGTTACGAGGGCGATCGCGACGCTAGGCTGTGCCGGCAAAGCCTGCGCCGCCAGCGCCGCAGACGGTCTCGCCGCCCGCAGCCGCCCGTCGACCACGGCGCCGGCCAAGGCCATCGTTGCCGCCCGCCGCCGGCCACTCTACACGGCGCGCCGCATCGAGAAGCCAGATCGTCGCTGCGCCTCCAGCCACCTGCGCCGCCGCCGGCTCCAGGGCGTATTCGATCACCAGCGCCGCCGGCTGCCGCCGGTCGAAAAACCGGTCGAGACCGCGCAGCCTGCCGCCGCAGGTCGAGACGCGTCTCGCATCAGGCCGAGGACGAGCCGTCGGATTCGCCGATCGGCGACTGGCAGACCGAAGGCAAGGGAACGGTGCGGATCGCGAAAATGCGGCAATGCGCTAGTGCGGCTCTGTGCTCGGTTCATCGAACGAGAAGGGCGAAGCGATCCTGATCAACATGGAAGCCGAAGACGGAAAGGCAATGGACCGGCGGCGTCTACAGCCAGGACAGCTGGCGAGACGTATTACGGCACGATGTCGATGAAGGCGATCAACACGCTTCGCGTCGAAGCCTGCGCGTTCGGCCGCTTCTATTGCTCCGGCAACAATTGAGCCGCATCACGCGCCGCGCCGACAGCCTGGTGACGTCGCGGCAGGTGTCGCCGAGCGGCGCTCGTACAGTCAAGCGGCTCTGCGTTGTCGACGCGCTATGTGCACCATGGAAAACGCTGCCCGGACGTGGCTACGAGCCGCCGGGCGTTCAGGTCCATCTCTGGACGGGAAGTTCTAGAACACGCCAAGCACAATCGCGGCGACGAAAGCGAATGCAACATACGCGGTTACAACGCTCAGTCTGCTGACGAGAGGACTTACGAAATCCATTGGGAGTAGCTCCCTAGGTTCACGTCGTGCCCGCACATAACACTTAAGCGCTAGCAAAGCGTTCCCGGCCTAAAAAGTCAGCGTTGCTGTCCATCCACGGCTCTCCACAGGCGGCGGCTCCCGGAAACATGGTAAAAAATTCGTAAAATCAATATGTTGAAGAGTCTTTAAATAAATTCGTTGAACGTGCGCGGGATGACGCGCGGAGTTCGTTTGTATCTCGTCGGCTCCTTCGTCCTTGTCTCGCTAGCGGGTTGTGGCCGCGGATTTTTTCAGTCCGCCGAGCGCGAACCGTGGCGTGCCGAGGCCGAAGTCGCTTGCCTGAAGTCCGGCGCGGTCAAGGAGAGCGCGCGAACTGGTCCGGATCGACCCGATTTCCGGTCCCGGCGTGTGCGGCGCGGAATATCCGCTGAAGGTCGCGGCGCTCGGCGAAAACATCGCCAGCTTCGGATTTGCCGACGAAAGCCTGCGGCCGCCCGGCAGTATCGGCAATCAGCCGCGCTGGCCGATTACGCGCGCGCCGGCGGCGGCTCCGCCCCAAGGAAACTATCAGGGAAGCTATCAGGGAATCATCAGGAAGCTATCCGGATCCGGCGCCGCGCCAGCCGAACTATGCCGCGCCGTCGAACGGCCCGATCTCGCTGTCCGCGCCGGGCATCGCCCCGCAGGAGGATGACGTCGATCTGCCGCCCGAAGGCGCGCCTGCCATCGCGCGGCGGCAGCTATATGGCGCGCACCGTCCTATCCGCCGCGCGACCGTTACCCGGCGCCTTCATCTGCGCCGTATCCGCAGCCATCCTATTCGCCACTCCGCCGGCGACGCCGGCCGTGCCGCCGGCTCGGGCCCGCGCAGGGCAATCCCGTCAGCGCCGTTCGGGCAGGTCTCGATGAAGCCCGCGGCGACGCTGGCGTGTCCGATCGTCTCGGCGCTCGACCGCTGGCTCAGCCGATTCCGTGCAGCCGGCGGCGATGCGCTGGTTCGGCGCGCGCGTCGTCGAGATCAAGCAGATCTCGGCCTATTCCTGCCGCGGCATGAACGGCAATCCGCACGCGCATATTTCCGAGCACGCCTTCGGCAACGCGCTCGACATCGCGGCCTTCACGCTCGCCGACGGCCGCCGCATCACGGTCAAGGACGGCTGGCGCGGCATGCCGGAAGAGCAGGGCTTTCTGCGCGACGTGCAGGCGGCCGCCTGCCAGCAGTTCAACACCGTGCTGGCGCCGGGCTCCAACTGCCCATCACGAGGATCACATCCACGTCGACCTGATGCGCCGCGCCTCCCGCCGCACCATCTGCCAGCCCGCCGCCGTGTCGGGCGACGAGGTCGCCGCGCGCGCGGCGCAGCGCAATCCTGTACGCCGTCACGCGATCCCTACTGCGACAGGATCGCTCAGCGGCCAAGAAGTCGGTGTCGCGCTGGTTCAAGGGCAACAGCAAGGTCAACGAGGAAGACGAGTTCGAGGATCATTAGAGCCTCGTCGGATCTTGTTGGATAGGTGGAGCGAAGCGATACCCATCAATCCCGTTGGCAAAGTGATGGGTTTCGCAAGGGCTCAACCCATCCTACATCCTACTCTGCCAGCCGCTCCATGCAGATCCTGCACGACGCCGCTCAGCAGATCGAGCTTGTATCCCGTCATCGGCAACGGCTTTGCACCCGCATGTCGCGCTGTTCTGCGGCAACGGCAATCGTTCGCCGCATTGGCCGGCTTGCCTTGCAACGCGGCTTCGACGCCGACGAGCCGCAGCGGCACCGGGGCGATGCCGCCGGCGGTGAGGCGGATGAACTGGAACGTGCCGTCCGTGATCACGGCGCGGGCGCAGACTCTCGACCAGCGGCCATTCCGCATGGCTGCGGCTGATCGCGCGCTTGTAGAGCGCGCGCTCGCCCTGCAGCGGTGGCGCAAGCTCGACGCTCTCGATCATCTCGCCCGGCTGCGAGCGCGTTGTCGGCGGCGCCGTTGGAGCCGTCGCCGAGGAGGTCGCCGATCGTCAGCCCGCTCCTGTCGGTCGGTGATGATCGTCGCCTCATAGGCCAGCAGCGCCGCCGCCATCGTCGAAGGATGCGGCGCCACGCAGGGGCCGAGATCGAAGGCGACGCTGATAGAGATGATTGCCGATCGCGCGCGGGACAATCCGATCCGCCCTTCTTCGAGGCAGGCGATATGCGGATTGCGAATAGTACCAGCAGCGCGAACGCTGCGCGAGGTTGCCGCCGAGCGTCGCGAGATGACGGATCTGCGGCGTCGCGAGACCTAGCGCTGCAGCCGCAAGGCCCGGATAGGCCGCGGCGATGCGCGCGTCGGCGGCGATCGCGGCGATGCGTGGTGAAGGCGCCGATGCGCAACGCCGCCGTCCGCGCCCCAGTGCATCCCGATCGTGTCGGGCGCGGCGGCGATATCGATCAACGGTCCCGTCGAGACGCCGCTGCGCCGCCGTTCGGAGAGGTCGGTGCCGGCGGCGCGGAATTCGGCGCTGGGTGCGATGGCGGTCATGGATGACGGTGTCATGCGGCGGCCCTCCCTTTCAGTGCGGCGATCAGGCGGTCGGGCCGGATCGGCAGTCTCGGTCAGCCGGATGCCGGTCGCGTTGCGGATGGCGTTGGCGATCGCCGGCGACGTCGGCACGGTTGCGACCTCGCCGATGCCGACGCTGCCGCCGAGCACGTGGTCGAAGCCGCCTTCGTCGAAAGTGCACGTCGATCACGGGCGTGTCGGCGATGCCGGGGATGCGATAATCCTCCATCCCGCCGCTGAGGATGTCGCCGGTGCGCGGATCGATTTCGCGCGCTTCGTAGAGCGCGTAGCCGATGCCCTGGATGACCGAGCCCGCCGCCTGGCTGCGCGCGCAGCGCGGGCGCTGCGATCTTGCCGACCGCAATGCCGGTGTGAACGTTGAGGACGCGCACATGCCCGAGCCAGGTATCGACTTCCACCTCGATCACCTGCACCGAACTCGGCACGCCGGCGCCGATCGCGAGGTTGGAGAAGCGCCGCATCATCCAGCCGAAGATCATGCCCATGAAGCCCGCCTCCTTCAGCGGCGAGCGAATCCCGGCGCCATCTGCTTGCTGTCCTCCGGCCGCACGCTGGAGACGCTGAGATCGGGCGAGGCCGCGAGCAATTCGCGCCACGGCGCGTTGGAGCCGGGGACCGGCTTGCCGCTTTGCATTCTGCTCGATCGCGGCCTTCAGCTGCTCGATCGCCAGCAGCGTCGGCGGGATCACCGAAGCCGTGGTGCGGCTGCCGCCCGAGCCCGGTCCTTCCGGCAAGTTCGAATCGCCGATCCTGACCTCGATCTCATGCGGCTCCAGCCCGAATTCGCGCGCGACCGTATTGGCGATCACGGTGCGGCTGCCGGTGCCGATATCCTGCGTCGCGGTGCTCGGCGATCAGGCGTCCGCCCTTCACCGCCACTTCGACCTTCGAGCCGGGCTGCCAGAGATAAAGCCAGTAGCCGGTGGCGACGCCGACGCCGCGGCGATAGCGGCCGGTCTGCGACGGCGGCGGTCTTCGCGTTGCGCCAGACATCCAGGCCCAGAGGCCCAATCGTAAAGCCGCTGCCGGTTGGGATCGGGATCCCAGCGTTTGCGCAAGCGCGATCGGATCGACCTTCATCCGCAGCGCGGCTTCGTCGATCGCCTGTTCCAGCGCAAACGCCATCGGCGGCCCGCCGGGGCCGCGGAACGGCGCGCCGGCCGGCAGATTGCTGATGACGTCGAAATCGGCGAGCTCTTTCGCTTCCGCCGGATAGATCAGCCGGGCAAGTGCGGCGATGCGTCGAGTTGGTCGGCGGCGCCGGTGTCGGCATAGGCGGTGAGCGACAGCGCTTTCAGATCGCCCTTGCTCGGACGGCAGCAGCGCGATCTTGACTTCGGTCGCCGGCCGATAGCCGGTCACCGAAAGCTCCTCGTGCCGGTCATAGGCAATCCTGACCGGCGCCTTCGCCTCGCGCGCCAGCTCGATCGCGGCGGTGGTCTCCATGCCAAGCGCTGGCCTTCGAGCCGAAGCCGCCGCCGACATGGTCGGCGATCACGCGCACCTTGTCGTGGCTCGAGCTTGTAGCGCTTGGCGATCAGCTCCATCAGGTGAAACACCGACTGCGTCGAAACGTGCACGGTGAGGCGGTCGCCGTCGAAACGCGCGACGGCGGCATGCGGCTCGAGGCAGGCATGCTGATTGCGTGCCGGTGCGGAAGGTGCCTTCGACCAGCAGCGGATTGTCGCGCCTCGCGCGCGCCGTGCGACCCAGCTCCGCACCTTCTTCGGCTTGCTGCGAGAACGCCGCCGACGGTCCGCGGATATTGCCTTTCCACGGCGCCGGCGCAGCCGCCGCCTTCGGAGACGTTGCCGGCCTTCTTGCGGTTGGATTTCTCGAACACGACCGGCGCATCGGGCTTGCGCGCTTCATCCAGCCCGATCACCGACGGCAGGCGTTCGCTCGTTGATCCTGATGGCGGCGATGGCCGCCAGCGCGGTCTTGCGGTCCTTCGCCGCGACGGCGGCGATGGGTTCGCCGACATAGCGGACGATGCGGTCGTCGCCGAGCAGCGAGATCGCCGCGCTCACGCCCGGCATCGCGCGCGCCGGCGCGAGATCGAGTTCGCCGATCCGCGCATGCGCGATCGTGCGAGCGCAGGATGACGCCTTCGAGCTGTCCGTCATGATGGATATCGACGGTGTATTTCGCCGACCCCGTCACCTTGTCGCGCGCTTCGACGCGCGGCGAGACGATATCGTCGCCGTCGAAGCGGCCGGCGCAGGCCGTCCGCCACGGCGCGGAAGATGCCGTCATAGGCGCCGCAGCGGCACAGATGACCCGACAGCGCCGCGCCGATTTCCTCGCGCGACGGCGCCGCCGTTCCCTTTGCTCGCCCGCCAGCGATCGTGAAACGCCGCGGCCTCGACGATGAAGCCCGGCGTGCAGAACCCGCATTGCAGGGCGTCGTGCGCCATGAAGGCCTTCTGCACCGGGTGCAGTCTTGCCGGCGCCGATGCCTTCGACCGTCGTCACCGATTTGTCCGCCGCGGCAGCGCGCCGGCATCAGGCAGCTCACCACCGGCGCGCCGTCCACCAGCACGGTGCAGGCGCCGCAGACGCCGGCCCCGCACACCAGCTTGGTGCCGGTGAGGTCGAGCGCGTCCCGCACGACATCGATGAGCAGCGCGTCGGGATCGTCGGGGAGGGGCGCGACGCGGCCGTTGATCGTCATCGTGCTCATCTGCGATCTCCAGGTTTGCTGTGACGGTGTCTGGCGATGCTTTTCTGCGCGGCACGGCTTTGCCGACGCGCGCCTTCGGCGACGGACTCGACGGCGCCGGCGACCAGCGTGCGCACCATGATTTCGAGATCCTGCAGGAAGGCGTCGGCCGGCTGCATCGCCGGGTGCAGCGGATTTGGCGCCGTTGATCGCCATCTCGACGCAGCGCGCGAAGTTCGCGGACGGTCATGCCGCGCACGCAGAGATGAGGCGTTGCTTGCGGCAGACGCGCTCGATCGTCGCGGCAAGCTGCTTGCCGCATAGAGCGCGGCATATTTCTGATAGAGGTCGCGGGCCTGCAGCAGATGTTCGGAGAACAACTCCTCGACATGGGGCGAGCCGTCGAGCGAAGCGATCAATTGCCTGAGCCGGGCGCTGAGCCGGGCGATCGAGGATATCGGCGAGGCTGCCGCCGGCCTTCTTCCGCGCGCTGGCCGCCGCGATTTCCGCGGCGAGCGCGCTCTCATGCAGCTGCTCGATGACGGCGCGGAACAGCGCTTCCTTGGATTTGAAATGGTGGTAGAGCGCCTGCCGCGTCAGGCCGGCGGCCTCCGCCGCCTGCTCGATCGACGACCGCCGGAAACCGTGCCGGCGGAACACCAGCATCGCGGCATCGAGAATGCGGGTCGCGGGCCTCATTTGACGATTTTGACAAACTAGAAGAAATGTCGTAGCTCGAGCCGCAGGCAATGCCCGGCTAGATCACACGAACTTGATGCCGATTACGTCGCCCTTCTTCCAGGCGGACTTGCACGCCCTGCCGGGCGATGTTCTCCCGAATTTCAATTGAAAGTGCGGCTTGACGAATTGCGGGCCTTCGACCCGAGCCGCGCACCGCCCTTCGAGATATCGATGACGGTGCACTGACGCGCAGCGAAAAACTGCAGTCCACCGTCATCCATGCGGGCTGGTTCGTCCGGCGGCGGCAGGGATGGAGACGATTTTGAACGAACTTGGTGCTGGCTTGCGCGCGCAACACCTGTTCCCCGCGGCGTCCCGGTCCGCCAGGCCGGAGGGCGCCCATCGAAACGGGTTACGTCAGTGCGGGATGGACCAGAATGATGATCATGAAGATGATCGCCAGCGGAATGCCCGAGAACCAAAGTAGCGCGCTTGTTCCAAATCTCATGCCGCCACCTGCTGACAGGGGGTGCAACAGCGTGGCCTGCGATTTTCGTTCCCGCGCAAAGGGGCGTAGCGTCCTCGGCCGATGAGGTCTTCCGCCGTAACGGGTTTGCTGATCGCCCGTCAAGCACGGCGCGATCTCCGCGGCGAAGGGATCATTGCGCGGCGAGACTGCCTGCGTCGAAAAGTTGCGCATGACGGCTCTTCGCGCAGCTTGCACGAATCGGCGAAAGTTTTCTGTCGTCATGCCGAATTAGATCAAGACTAATTCCAGACTTCATCGCGCAAACACGCGTTCTGAATCTGCTTATCAAATACTAATTCTAAACCCGTGATTGACGTCTGCTTTCTCGCGTGTCGCTCGCTTCAATGTGATCAACAATGCTTGTTACTGGGTCCCCCGCGAAGTGATGGACTTGAAATGACGACATGCTTCGGAGCCACGACGGATTGTCTCGGCGCCGCGCTGCCGATGCTGGCTGCAATGGTGATCGTTACGCCGGCGGGAAGCGCAGTCATCTGCGCAAACCTTGCCGCCCGCTCGTCGTCGACTGTTTCCTCGAAACTGGCGGCGCGCGTTTCAGGTCCCCGCCCCCGCCGGTAGTCTGCCTCAGCCACAAGCTGGCGTACGCGCAGCGCGGAACGACGACGCCTGATGCCGTACGCTGCGCGGCGTGCGCGAAACTGCGACCGGTCCGGTGCGCGGTTATCTGCCAACCAAAGCGGCACCGAATTCAAGACCGACACTGCCGCTGCGCGAAACGCCGCAATCGATCACGGTGGTGGTCACCGCCGACCGCGTGTCACTGATCAGGGCGCGCTCACCGTGCAGGAGTCGCTGCGCTATGTGCCCGGCGTGTTCGCCGATGCCTACGGCCCGGATTCGCGCGGCGACCATCCGCGCATTCGCTGCGGCCAGGGATCCGAACATCTGGTCTCGACGGCACCCGAGTTGCGTGAACACCTTCACCGTTCAACGAATGGCGGCCCGAGCCCTACACGCTGGAGCGCATCGAGGTGCTGCGCTACGGCCCCGCGTCGGTCCTCTATGGCGACACCTCGACCGCCGGCCTGCTGAACCTGGTCTCGAAGCGCCCGCAGGCGGAGGCCTGCAACGAGATCGGCGTGCAATATGGCAGCTTCAACCGCAAGCAGGTGCGTGCATCGAAATCGCACCGGCAAGCTCGACCAAGCGGATCGGCGAGTGGCTGTATCGCTTCGTCGGCGTTCCGCGATAGCGGCACGCAGACCGACTGGCCACGTTCCCGGACGACCGGCATCAAAAAGTGCTGGCGCCGTCGCTGACCTGGCGGCCAACCAACAACACCAGCTGGACCGTGCTCGGCACCTATCAGAAGGACAACACCGGCCCCTCCACCGCATTCCCCGGCCGCAGGAGGAGCGCGCTGCTTCGCCGGTCCCAACGGATTCGATCCCGGTGCGGTCGATTCGCCAGGCGTGCCCGGGCTTCGACAAGTACCCAGACCGAGACCGGCGCGATCAGCGAGCCTGTTCGAGCACCGCTTCGGCGACGCCGCCGAAGGTCACGGCGCATGAACCTGCGCTACGCCCATGCGACGAGGGCATCTACCGGACGGCCTATCCGACCGTCTATGGCGATCCGTACGCACCGCCAATCCAGAACCGGCTTCCTGGTTTATCGATGCTGACGCGGCGCACCGTGGAGCGCTTCATCTGCAGCCGCGAAACCAGTACAAGGACAGTTTCACCTCGACAGCAACGTCGAGCTGAAGTTCAGCAGACCGGCCCGTGACGCCACAAAGACGCTGGTCAGGCGTCGACTACCGCGGCCTCAAGGAGCGCGCGAAATCCGGCTGACGGCTACGACATCGACGCGCCGTTCGACCTCTACGCGCCGGTCTATAACGAGCCTGGTCGACGCCCGACCGGCGCTTCGCCTGAGGCTGACCCTGCGGCAGAGCCAGCTCGGGCTCTACGCGCAGGACCAGATGCGGCTCGGCCGTCGCTGGCCGTCCTCGGTCTCCGGCAGGACTACGTCACCAACAACGTGCAGGGATCGCGCCGACCGAAGACGCCAAAGCGACCACCGGCCGCGCCGGGACTGATGTACGAACTGCCGTTCGGGCTGACGCCCCACGTTACCGCGCAACTCCGTCTCACGCCGACTTTCGGCTCCGCGTCTGCGTCGGCGGCCTACTGCAGGCCGCAGCAGCGGCGAAATGGTGGAGTTGGGATTCAAGTACAATCCGGATGCCGGGCACCGCGATCAGCGGTGCGATCTTCGACACCACCGAGAAGAACCTGGCTCGCGAGCGATCCCGGCGGCTCCACGTTCTCGGTCCAGACCGGCACAGGTACGTGATTCGCGGCGCTGAGCTCGAGGTGATCACCCGCGTGACGCCGGACCTCGATCTGATCGGCGCCTATTCCTACCTCAACGCCATGGTGGAAAGCGGCGACAAATGCCGGCAAGCGCGTCGAAACCGTTCCCGAGCATCAGGCCTCGCTATGGGCGAAGTACCGGCTCACCGCGATCGGGCTGGCGCTGGGCGTCACGGTCGGCGGCGGCGTGCGCTATATCGGCGAGGTCCTGGGACGGCAACGGACAGCATCCGCACGCCTGACTACACGCTGTTCGATGCGATGATCCGTTACGAGACCGGCCCGTGGCGGTTTCCGGGTCAACGCCGAGCAACCTTGCCGACAAGCGGCACGTGTCACCACCTGCCTTGCCCGCGGCGACTGTTCTTCGGCATGGGCCGCACCGTGCTGGGCAGCGCGACGTACAGGTTCTAGGACATAAACTCGAAAGGGGAGGCCGATCTTACTCGGCTTCGCCCGGTACGTCCGTCAGAAACATCACGCGTCGCGCTGTCAACCACGCGCGCGATGCGCTCCGCCGATGGCGCCGGCGCTGCCTGAAACACGAACGGCAGAAACAGCGACGCCTGGCAGCATCTGCATGAATTGCGCCGCGGCTAGTTCGCAGTCGTCGATCGCAAGATCGTCCGGCCTCGACATGCGCCTGCAGATAGTCGGCGAGACGGTTGATCGTCTGCGCCAGCACGTTGCTCATAGAAGCGGCGTCCGACCTCCGGCATCCGCTCGGCGATCGCCATCACCGTGCGGATCGCCGATCCGCCGCCCGGCCGGCACAGCAACTGATGTAGGCCTGCGCCGAATTCCAGCAGCGTGGTCGCGACGTCGCGCTCGGGGATCGAGATTGAACGCCACCTTGCCCTGTTCGAGCGCTTCCTCCTCGACGATGGCTTCGAACAGCCGGCTCTTGTCGGCGAAATAGACGTACAGCGTGCCCTTGGAGACGCCGGCTGGCGCGCGCGATCTCGCCCATGCTGGCGCCGTCAAAGCCCAGATCCATGAACACCTTGCGCGCGCCGTCCAGAATCTGGCGGCGCTTGGAGCTGTCCTCGTCGCCGACGAGGATGAAGCGTGGTTGGATGTGGATGCAACCATTGGTTTATCTTCTCGCGAAAGATTTCGAACCCGAGATACGCCGGAAGGCACTCTTCGCGTCTATGGTCCGTATCGATAGAATATATCTTGACCGAACCGTTCGGTCAATGCTAATTTCTGAACTGAGCGATGCCTGTGCGGCCGGTTTTTGGCTGCGCGTGCATCGCGACATTGTGATGGGGAGGCCGGTCATGGCCGCAGCGAGAGACCAGGCCGCACGCATCGTTCGCGCCGAGCCGGATACGGCCGAAGGCGGAAGCCTGCGCGCGACGGCCGGACGTCCGCTGGCGGACCAGCTGCGGACTCACGTTGCGGAAGAAACCGTGCGCGCCGCCGGCCGGAGGCGCCGGACGCAACCGGCCATCGACACAGCCGGCGCGCCGCAGCCGCTGCCGCCGATCCGCGGCGCCGAAATCCGGCAAGCGCAAATTCGTGTTGATGGGCATCGCTCGCGACTGCTGGCGCTCGCCGCCGTCAGGCTACGGCGTCTATTATCGTTCTGGTCGGGCGCTTCTACGTCTCGACCGACGACGCCTATGTGCGCGCCAACAACACCACGCTCGGCGCCCGGGTGTCGGGCCATATCGCGGCAATCCTTCCCGGCGACAACGTCGATCGTTCGCGCCGGCGACGTGATCTTCAGGATCGATGACGGCGACTATCGCATCGCGGTGGATGCCGCGCGCAGCAAGATCGCGACCCAGCAGGCCACCATCGACCGCATCGGCCGGCAGGTCACCGCGCTGGAAAGCGCGGTCGAGCAGGCCAAGGCGCAGCTTGCTTCCGCGGAAGCCGCGCTTGAAGCGCGCCGGCCTCGACTTCGAGCGCCAGCAGGCGCTGAGCACCAAGGGATTTTGCCTCGCGCGCGACATTTGAGGTTTCCGAAGCCGGCCGCGATCAGGGCATGGCGGCGGTCAAATCGGCGCAGGCGGCCTATGACGCCGCGCGCGACAATGTCGAGGTGACCAAGGCGCAGCAGGCCGAGGCCCGCGCCCAGCTTGCGGAATTGCAGACCTCGCTCGCCAAGGCCGAGCGCGACCTCGACTTCACCTCGGTGCGCGCGCCGGTCGACGGCACCTTCTCCAACCGCCTCGTCAACACCGGCGACTTCATCCAGGCCGGCCAGCGGCTCGGCAATGTGGTGCCGCTCAACGACGTCTTCATCGATGCCAACTTCAAGGAGACGCAGCTCAAGCGCATCCGTCCCGGCCAGCCGGTGACGATCTCGGTCGACGCCTACGGCCACCGCAAGTTCGCCGGCGTCGTCGACAGCATCTCGCCTGCGGCGGGCTCGGTGTTCACGCTGCTGCCGCCGGACAACGCCACCGGCAACTTCACCAAGATCGTGCAGCGGCTGCCGGTTCGCATTCGCGTGCCGAAGGATGTCGCGAAGCAGAACCTGCTGCGCGCGGGCATGTCGGTCTACGCGACGGTCGACACCCGCGAGGGCGCCGCGCGACGCCGACAGCGAAGCCGACCTCGACGCGCCGGCGATGGTTCATCCGCAGTAATTTCGTCAGCGTCGGGCGACGCGCCCGATGCGCACGTCGACCCGAGCAGATCATGGCTGACGCCACCACCGCCCCGCCTGCGATGATGAACGCCGCCGCGCGCCGTCCGAGCGCATCGCGCCGCGACGGCTGTTTGCGTTCCTCATCATGGTGTTCGGGATGTTCATGTCGATCCTGGACATCCAGGTCGTCTCGGCGTCGCTGTCCGATATCCAGGCCGGCCTTTCGGCCAGTTCCAGCGAGGTGTCGTGGGTCCAGACCTCGTATCTGATCGCCGAAGTGATCGCGATCCCGCTGTCCGGATTCCTGTCGCGCGCGCTCGGCACCCGGTTGCTGTTTGCGATTTCCGCCTCCGGCTTCACCATCGCGAGCTTCCTGTGCGGATTTGCCTCGACGATCGAGCAGATGATCCTCTGGCGCGCGATCCAGGGATTTCTGGGCGCGGGCATGATCCCGACGGTGTTCGCATCGGCCTACACGGTGTTTCCGCGTTCGAAATTCTATATCGTCGGCCCGATCATCGGCCTGGTCGCGACGCTGGCGCCGACCATCGGGCCGACGGTCGGCGGATTCATCACCGACTGTGATGTCGTGGCACTGGCTGTTCTTCATCAACATCGTCCCCGGCATCGGCATCACCATCGGCGTGCTGGCGCTGGTCGATTTCGATCAGCCGAACTTCGCGCTGCTCGACCGCTTCGACTGGTGGGGCCTGCTGTTCATGGCGGGCTTTCTCGGGTCGCTCGAATATGTGCTCGAGGAAGGGCCGCAATACGAGTGGCTGCAGGATACTTCGGTGGCGGTCTGCGCCGCGGTCTGCGCGGTCTCGGCGATCGCCTTCTTCTGGCGCGTGCTGACGCGCGGAAGAGCCGATCGTCGATATCAGGACCTTCACCGACCGCAATTTCGGCGTCGGCTGCCTGATCTCGTTCTGCGTCGGCATCGGCCTTTACGGCCTGACCTACATGTATCCGCGCTATCTCGCCGAAGTGCGCGGCTACAGCGCGCTGATGATCGGCGAGACCATGTTCGTCTCCGGCATCACCATGTTCCTCACCGCGCCGATCGTCGGGCGGCTGATGACCAAGATCGACATGCGTTACATCATCGCCACCGGCCTCGTGCATCTTCGCGCTCGGCTCCTGGCAGATGACCTGGATTACCCGCGACTACGATTTCTACGAACTGCTGGTGCCGCAGATCCTGCGCGGCATCGGCATGATGTTCGCGATGGTGCCGACCAACACCATCGCGCTCGGGACGCTGGCCGCCGGAGCGGGTGAAGAACGCCTCGGGGCTGTTCAACCTGACGCGCAATCTCGGCGGCGCGGTCGGGCTCGCGGTCATCAACCAGGTGCTGAATCGAGCGCACCGACCTGCACATCTCGCGGCTGCACGAACGGGTCAACTGGGGCAACGCCACCGCGACCGAGACGCTCAACATGTTCACCCAGCGCCTGCAGGGCATGGGCGATGCCGCGCTGATGGCGATGAAGCAATTGTCGCAGATCGTTCACCGCCAGGCGGTGGTGATGGGCTATGGCGACGCCTTCTTCATGCTGACCGCTGTTCTATTTCGGCCTCAGCCTGCTGGTCATGCTTTTGAAAAAGCCTGCCGCGCACTGGCGGCGGCGGCGACGCGCACTAGCACGTGCTCGATGATCCGCATCACGCGCGCTTGCCATGTTGCAAATCACCCGCGATGCATTTATAAGCAGCGCATTGTCGCTCGAACCGGGGAGGATTTGCATGATTTCGATGTATTCGCAGATCGCGCCCTCGCGTCCGATGCTCGTGCTGGATGCTGTCGGTCGCTTACTGAGCGCGATCTCGCCGGCTCTGATCGGGCCTGACGTCCCGATCTCCAAGCTTCCCAACGAGTTACCGATATTTTTCAACGACGCTTGCGTTCGGCCATCTGCCGCTCGCTGCGTCCATTCAGATGGAGCCGGTCGTGCGCGCCGAGCGCAGCCGGATGACGCCATGACCGCTTCAAATCAGACAAAGCGTCCCGCCGCGATACGCGTGGTGATCCCGTTCGTGTTTCGCCACTGGCTGCAACAGCCCGGCCGCGCTGCCGACCGTCGCCGGCGGCTTGCTCGGCGCGACCGCCGCCGACCTGTTCATGCCGCTGTTCTCCGGCCACCTGGTCGATGCGCTGACGCCGGGCGCCTCGGATCCGGCGGCGCGCCGCGCGGCGTTCGCATGCCTTCGGCGGCATCGTGGCGCTCGGCCTGATCTCGATGATCGCTGCGCCTGATCGGGCTGCAGGCGATCGTGCCGTTCACGCTGCAGGATCATGTCCGGACGTGTCGCGCGACGCCTTCATGCGCGTGCAGCGCTTCTCGACCGACTGGCACGCCAACAGCTTTGCCGGCTCGACCGTGCGCAAGGTCACCCGCGGCATGTGGGCGCTCGACCTGCTCAACGACACCATCCTGATGGCGCTGGCTGCCGTCGCTGCGCGGTGCTGCTGGGCTCGATGATCCTGCTCGGGCTGCACTGGCCGTCGCTCGGCGCTCGTGATCGCGGTCGGCACGCTGATCTATGTCTCGATGACGATGGCGTTCTCGGTGCGCTACATCGCGCCGGCCGCGCGCGTCTCCAACGCCTGGGACACCAAGGTCGGCGGCACGCTGGCCGACGCCCTGACCTGCAACGCGGTGGTGAAATCGTTCGGCGCGGAAGCGCGCGAGGACGCGCGGCTGGCCGGCGTCATCGCGCGGTGGCGCACGCGCGTGCGGCGGACCTGGCTGCGTTACAACTACACCTCGCACGGCGCAGCTCGCGGTGCTGCTGTGCTTCCGCGCGCTCTGTGATCGGCGGCGCGATCCTGCTGTGGATCGCGGGCCGCGCCTCGCCGGGCGACGTCACCTACGTGCTGACCAGCTACTACATCATCCATGCCTATCTGCGCGACGTCGGCATGCACATCAACAACCTGCAGCGTTCGGTCAACGACATGGAGGAACTGGTCGCGATCCATGACGAGCCGATCGGCATTGCCGATGCAGCCGGACGCGCAGCCGATCGACATCCAGGGCGGCCGCATCGTGTTCGACGACGTGACGTTCCACTACGGCGGCCATCGCGCCGCTGTATGACGGCCTGTCGGTGGACATCCGCGCCGGCGAACGCGTCGGCCTGGTCGGCCGCTCCGGCTCCGGCAAGACCACCTTCGTCAAGCTGGTGCAGCGGCTCTACGACGTCAGCGGCGGACGAATCCTGATCGACGGTCAGGACATCGCGAAGGCGACGCAGCATTCGCTGCGCAGCCAGATCGCGATCGTGCAGCAGGATCCGATCCTGTTTCACCGCTCGCTGGCCGAGAACATCGCCTATGGCCGGCCGGGCGCCAGCATGGCGGCGATCGAGCAGGCGGCGCGGCTCGCCAATGCGCACGACTTCATCCTGCGGCTGCCGAAGGGCTACGGCACGCTGGTCGGCGAACGCGGCGTCAAGCTGTCGGGCGGCGAGCGGCAGCGCGTCGCGCTGGCGCGCGCGTTCCTGGCGGACGCGCCGGTGCTGATCCTGGACGAGGCGACCTCGAGCCTCGATTCGGAATCGGAAGGCCTGATCCAGCAGGCGATGGAGCGGCTGATGAAGGGCCGCACCTCGATCGTGATCGCGCACCGGCTGTCGACGGTGCGCAGCCTCGACCGCATCCTGGTGTTCGACCGCGGCGAGATCGTCGAGCAGGGCACCCACGCCTCGCTGACGGCGCGGCCCGGCGGCATCTATCGCGGGCTGTTCGAGCGGCAGGCGACCGAGTTCGGCCGCATCTCGGCGGCGGAGTGAGGCGTACATTCTGCATGCGGTCCTGCTCGGTGTCGGAATATGCTTCCGGCATCGAGAGGGTCTTGCGATGCGCTGGTTTAATAAGGAAAAACGGCCCGAAGTCTGGGAAGTGCGCCGACGATCAGCCGCTCGGCGATATCGGCTGCGGCCCACAAGATCCGCGATATCTGTGCGTCCGCCGGGCACCATCGCGGAAAGGCTGGTGGCGGCCGGCGGGCGCGATGCCGAGAAGCAGCAAGCCGCCGATGCCGAGCGATACCAGGCCGCCATCAAGCGCGCGCTCGAAATAGCGATGCAAATTTCCGACGATTCGATGCGTGATGTTTCAGTGAGCCAGATCATCAAGCTGTGCGTGCAGGTGGATCATCTGAAAACCGCGAGGGTCCTGCTTCGCACAATCACAGTCGGAAAGGACGAGGGCAGATTTGGTGGCCGATCACCCGAAGCTGATCGATCAGGATGCCGCCAACTGAGGCGGCTCGCGATCCTGTTGCGGTGGCGCCGGTGCGGGCTTGACGGCGCGGTCTTGAACGGCAAGGTCTTGGCGCGCGTGCGCGTCGAGATCGCGACCGTCACCACGACGGCGGCGGCGAACAGCAGGATCTGCAGCGTGATGGTCTCGTCGTTGAAGAACGCCGCGAGCGCAAAGGTGACGAAGGGCTGCAGCAACTGCATCTGCGACACCCGCGCGATGCCGCCCATCGCCATGCCGCGCATTCCAGCGCGAAGAACCCGATCCATTGCGAGAACAGCGCGACATAGAGCAGCCCGAGCCATGGCTTCAGCGCGATGTGGGTGATGTCCGCAGGCATGGTCAGCGCGGCCGCGGGGATCGAGATCGGCAGCGCGATCACCAGCACCCAGCTGATCACCTCCCAGCCCGGCATCTGCGACGGTGAGCCGGCCGGAGAACGCATAGCCGATCGCGGACGACGGCGACGGCGGCGAACAGCAGCAGGTCGCCGGCCGACGAGCGCGCCGCCGCCTTGGCGCAGGGCAAACGCGATCACCAGCGCGGCGCCGGCGACGGAGGCGATCCAGAACAGCGGCCTCGGCCGCTCATGGGTGATGGCGACGGCGACCAGCGCGGTGGCGATCGGCAGCATGCCCAGCACCACGCCGCCATGCGAGGCATCGACGCGTCTGCATCGCCGAGCGACATCAGGAGCGGAAACAGGATGGCTGACGCAGAGCATCGCGATCGCGAGCTGCGGCCACAGCGCGCGGCGGCAGCGGCCGGCGCAGCACGATCAGCAGCGCCAGCGAGCACAGCCCGGCGATCGCGGTGCGCAGCGCAGGTCAGTGCAATCGGATCGATCTGCGAGACCGCGATCCGCGTCGCCGGCAGCGTGCCGCCGAAGATCGCCATGCCGACGAAGCCCAGCAGCAGACCGAGACGTTCGCGCGACGAAGGGGAGCGTCATGACGCGAGTGGTTAGCGGCTTTGCAGCTCGCGCGTACAGCAATCTACTCGGTGCACATGGCGGCCATGCGCGGCTACCTCGGACGCAATGCTGCTCCACACCAGTCCGACGCCGGACAGAAACAGCAGCGCCAGCACGACGTCGTAGAAATTCCGGTCGCTCAGGGCGTGATAGGTCCGCATGCCGAGCCGGGCGCCGATCAGCGTGCCGGGCATCGCCAGCAGCGCCAGCCAGGAACGACGTTCAGCTTGACGAAGCCGGTGGCGATCTGCAGGCAGCAGCGCGGCGCCGAGCACGGTGCCGTTGAAGATCTGGAAAACGCCGCGGCGCTGATCCTGGTCCAGCCGCGCACGCTGGCCCACAGGGTCGGCAGCGGGCCGGACAGCCCGGCGAGGCCGCCGAGGATGCCGCCGGCAAATCCGATCGCCGGCGTCGGCGATGCGGCCGCCGAAGCGAACGGCCATCGGCTGTGCGGATGAAATAGAGCGCGGTCGGAAACACCAGCAGCATCACGCCGACGCTGAGCTTGAAACACTTGCGGGTCGGCGCGCGCGACCAGCAGCGCGCCGATCGGCATGCCGGCGAGTCCGCCGACCACGAACGGCCAGAGCCAGCTTGAAGTCGATGCAGCTTCCACATCGACGGCAGCGTCGAGATCTGCGCGACTGACCGAGCAGATCAGCACCAGCGGCACCGCGATCGCGGGCGGCAGGACATAGAGCCAGATCCCCAGCGCCATCAGCGCCGTGCCGAAACCGGCAAGCCCGGACACGAAACCGCCGGCGAGCGCGCCGGCAAGCAAGATCGCGTAGGTGGCCAAGTCCATCACTGTCTCTTGTTCTTGATCATTGCGCGACGTTTACACGACGCGGCGGACAGGTACTATCGCAATTGAAGCCTTCAACAATAACTTCGATGGAAACGACCCGATGAGCGCAACACTCTGCGAAAACCTTTCTTGTCTGTCACGGCGCGTGGTCGGCGGGCTGGGCGTGGAAGAAGATGCATCCGCTGATGCAGGCGGCCGGGCATCGGCTCGTGACGCCCGACCTATACCGGGTCTCGGCGAGCGCGCGCATCTGGCCAATCCTTCGATCGATCTCGATCCGCATATCGAGGACGTGCTGAACGTCATCAAGTACGAGGATCTGCGCGACATCGTGCTGGTCGGCCACAGCTATGGCGGCATGGTCGCGACCGGCGTCGCCGACCGCGCGCGCGACAAGGTCAAGCAGTTGATCTATGTCGACGCCTTCGTGCCCGACGACGGCCAGTCGCTGCTCGATCTGAACGAGGCGGACCGGCAGCGGATGCAGGAACTGGCGAAGTCCGGCGACGGCTGGCGCGTGCCGCCGAATCCGACGCCGCCGGATACCTCGCCTGCCGATGTCGAATGGCTGACGGCGCGTCGCGTCGACATGCCGATCAAATGTTTCGAGACCAGGCTGCAAGCTGACGGGCGGCGCGCTGACGCTGCCGCGAAGCTACATCTACGCCACCCGCATCACGCCGGCCGATACGTTCGGGCCGTTCGCGCGAATGACGAAGAGCGATCCGGCCTGGCGCTATCACGAGATCGACGCCAGCCATTCGCCGAACGTCACCGCGCCGGAGGCGTTGATGACGTTACTGCAAAAGATCGCTGCCTGAGGTTGCAGGCCGCCCGGCAGCACCCGAACCCCGCATACGGATTGCACTTCCCGCCGTACGCCCAACAAGCTGGGAAGCCGGTGGTCGACGTCGATCGCGGAGGGCGGGTCATGACAGCCAGGACGACGGCAGTCGTCGAGACGTGGTCGACCGGTTTGGTCGAGCCGGAACGGCGCCTGGATTATTGGATCGGCGCCGTCTGCGAGTGTTTTCTCGAAATGGACATCACGACGCAGGTTCGATCGGGCTTCGACTGCTCCGTTCAGCGTGGGCAACTCGACACTCATCGGCATCAACCGCGTGCAGGGATCGGCGCAGCACGTCTACCGCCGCAAGGCCAGCGTCGCGGCGCAGCACGGCCAACTACTATTACCTGCTGTGCAAGACCGACAACGACTGGACGGTGATGCAGAACGGCCACGCGTCGCGGATGCGGCCGATGGATCTCGTCCTGCTGGATTCCCGGCGCAGCTATGAGTTCAACTTTGCGGTGAACGCGGACACGCTGTCGCTGGAGCTGCCGATCCACTGGGTCGAATCGTGGATATCAGATCCCGAGCGGCGCATCGGGCAGCGCATCGACGGGCGCGCTGGCTGGGGCGCGGCGCTCAGCGCATTTGCCTGCCAGCTAACTCCTGAGCTCGCCATCGGACCTGCCGCTGCCGGCGCGGGTCCTCACCGACCAGCTCGGCGCGCTGCTGGCGCTTGCGGTTCGGCAGCGAGATTCCGGCCACGCCCGCCGAGCAGCGCGATGCCGCGAAGCTCCTGGACCAGATCGGCCGTGTCATAAGGCTGCGCTACGCCGAGCCGGGATTGACGGCTGTGGCGGTCGCGGAGGATTTGCGTGTCTCGGAGCGGACCTTGCACCGCTGCCTCAACAAAGCGGCCTGACGTTCAGCGGGCTGCTGAGCGAGTGCCGGATGGCGGCGGCGCGCAGGATGCTGAGCGAGCCGCGGTTCGATCGCATCAGTATCAGTGGGATCGGGCTGCGGGTCGGTCTGTCCGATCCCTCCCACTTCATCCGTCAATGCCGCAAGTCTCTCGGCATGACGCCGGGCGCGTTCCGGCGGCAGCGCTGACGCGTTGTTGTAGCGCCCTGGCGCAATCCGGCGATGAAGGTGGCCGAATCCGGCCATCGGGGCCGAGAACGCGGTCTCTATCAAGGTTCTGGCTTTTCGAAATCGAGGGGAGACGGAAATGGCAGACACTTACGTACTGGTTCACGGCGCGTGGCACACCGGCGCCGAAATGGAAGCGGTAGCCGGACATCTGCGAAAGAGCGGCCACGTCGTGCATTGCCCGACGATCGCTGGCAACAACAAGGACGACGATCGCGAGAAGACTGGCCTCGAGCAGGCGATCTCGTCGATCGTCACCTACATCGAAGCGAGCAATCTGCGCGACATCCGCCTGGTCGGCCACTCCTATGGCGGCATGGTGATCTCGGGCGTCGCCGACCGCCTGACGGACCGGATCAAGCGCCTCGTCTATGTCAACGCCTTCGTGCCGCTGGACGGGCAGTGCCTCAACGACATGGTGCCGCCGCACTATGTCGGCCTGTTCGACGCAGTGGCCGCCGCCAACAAGGGCGCCGTGATGCTGCCGTTCGAAATCTGGCGCGATGCCTTCATCAACGACGCCGACCTCGAACTGGCAAAATCCGCCTTCGCCAAACTCAATCTGCATCCGTACAAGACATTCACCGACAAGATCACGCTGAAGCATGCGTTGGCGGAACTGCCGGTCGGCAAATCCTATGTCAATTGCCGACAGGACATCGCCCTGCCGCACAGCATGCCATGGCATCCGCGGTTGTCGGAGCGGCTTGGGCTGTTCCGGCTGGTCGAATGCGACGGCAGCCACGAGATGTTCTTCAGCAATCCGGCACGGCTGGCGCAAGCGATCGCGGAGAGCCGGGCGCGACTGAGATCGTCGCGCGCACCAGCACTGTCCACAAAATGGCGAGGGGTCCGGCGCGTTACGCCGAACCCCTCATTCTCAGCAAGACACGTTTTCTTCGAAAACGCTTTCGCTTAGAGCATCAGCCAGCCTGTAAGCCGGGTTCTGTAGGGCACCACTCTTGCGCAGATGGTACGTGACGGCCATTCCTCTGGGGCCATGTTTGCACATGGCCTCGAGCAACCTACCCGGACGGCGAGCCTGACATCGCCCTGCGGTGTTATCGCCCGAAAGCGAACTTACCGCGTTGCCGTCCCTATTCGGTTTTGCTCCCGGTGTGGTTTGCCATGCCGTTTCCGTTGCCGGATACGCGGTGCGCTCTTACCGCACCTTTTCACCCTTGCCTCCGTCCGGAGACGGAGCGGTTCGTTCTCTGTGGCACTTTCCCTGGGTTGCCCCCGCCGGACGTTATCCGGCACCGTATGTCGATGGAGCCCGGACTTTCCTCCCCGCAGCCTTTCGACCATAGCGGGAGCGGCCGTCCGGCCGACTGACGCCCTACGCATGGGGATTTAAAGCCGTTGCGTCAAGGCCATAGTAGGCTTGCGCATGGGTATTCGTTAACTCAGCCGTATTCTAGCGGATGACGGCGAATCTCGCCCGACGCTGTGACCTCGAAAACGCGACTGCCAGATCAGTTCGATCAAACCCGCCCCATGGACCGCCAAGGCAGCCGGCAAGATCGCCCGGAGACGGTGAGGGCATCAGGCGAGAAAGCAACGCCCGGCAGCCGAGGCGATTGGTCCACTCCGTCCATTGCAGAGGGCCGCTCTGGAAATGCACGAGGAACAGGGGACGCCCGGACTTCTCCGGCTCGACTCTGACACAGCCTTGCAGCAACCGGTGGCAAAATGCCCAGAACGAGCGGTTGGCGCAGGCGTTGTCGGGTTGCGGGCTTGCACCGGTGCCAGTCAGGATCGGTTGCGGCTTCTGCCGGTCCCGGCGGGTCAACGACGTTCAACCATTCCGCGTCGAGCGTAATCTTGAACCAGGCCGCGTCCTCGTGCTCTTGCCAATGCCGATTTCACCCTCGGCTTCGTATAACGCGCCGTTGGTAACGGTTCTGTTCTCCAAGGGTTTGTTCGATACGCCGATCCGCAAGGCGTCTCCGGATTCCACGGAAAAATAAAGCTGATCACCCGACATGCTTATGCGGTCTTGATCGGGACAGGATCTTGGGCGCACGATCGCGCCCTTGCCCGCGTCAGCTTCATCATAGAGGCATGCAGCGGGTCTCTCGATTTTGCCGCGTTGCCAAACGTATTTGTTTGAAGGGTTTTGCGCCATCCGGCGAAATTCAAACGTTGGCGTCTGCCCTTTGGCAATCGCATGCACGTGGTCGGCCGTCAGTGCGACGCGGGCACCGATGACATAGGCGACGCCCAAAGTGGACACGGGCATGGCAAAGGTATGACAGACCCAGCCATCCGATGGCGCCGGCGACGACAAGTGCGACACCAAGAACGGCAAAAGCGAGACGTTGCATTCGCTAAAATTTACCTCGCGGAGCGTTAATGCTTTGCGACCATTTCCGTGCGCCGCGGTCCGCGGATCGCGACAGTTAATCGGGTTCCATGCGCGCAATTTTGACAGAAGCGTCACCGGGGCATTTGATGCTGGCTCGTAGATTTGAGGACAAGTAGCGGTGACGAGCGATGAACACCCTCCCGGCCTTGGTGAAGCCCTGCTGCACAGTGCCTCCGACGCGATCATTGCCACCGATCGCGACGGGCGCATCACGTTCTGGAATCCCGGTGCGGAGCGGATTTTCGGCTTCACGGCCGCGGAGGCCATCGGCCAGTCGCTCGACCTGATCGTTCCGGAAAACCTGCGCGCCCGGCACTGGAGCGGATTTCGCCACACCATGGCGACGGGAACGAGCCGCTATGGCCACGGCGACCTGTTGTCGGTACCCGGGCTGACCAAAGACGGACGAAAGATATCGGTCGAGTTCACCATCGTGCTGCTGCGCGACGGGGCGCAGGCAGTCAACGGGCACCGTGGCGGTCCTGCGCGATGTGACCAAGCGCTTCGAGGAAGTGAGGGAATTGAAGCGGCGGCTCGCCGGGGCTGACGGCCGCTCAAAATAATTTTCCCGACGATGTCGTTTCGCGCGCCGCCCGTTCGACTGGGTGTCGGCGATCCAGCCGATCAAGAAGGAGTAACGAGATGCAGTATCTGCTGTTGATCTATCGGAACGATGCCGAATACGGCAAAATGGGCCCTGCCGAGCGCGAAGCAAATGAGCGGCGGAGTACGGCGTGTTCACCCAGGCCATCGTTCAGAGCGGCCATTTCAAGGCCGGCGACGGCTTGCAGCCGACGACGACCGCGACCACGGTGCGGGTTCGCGACGGCAAGATGTTGACCACGGACGGTCCGTTCGCGGAGACGCGCGAGCAGCTCGGCGGCTATTATCTGGTCGAGGCCAAGGATCTCGACACGGCGCTCGGCGATTGCCGCGCGCATTCCCGGCGCCAAGTCGGGTTCGATCGAGGTCAGGCCGGTCATGATTTATGACTGACGGCGAAGCCGCCATTCCGCGCTCGAAGCGGTAAACCAGATGACCCCGGTCGAAATCGAAAAAGTCTTTCGCGACGAGGCGGGCAGGGCGCTGGCGACCCTGATCCGCCTCGTCGGCGATTTCGATCTCGCCGAGGATGCGCTTGCAGGACGCCTTCGCGGTGGCGCTGGAGCGCTGGTCCGCCGCCGGCCTGCCGTCCAATCCGCGCGCATGGCTGGTCAATGTCGGGCGCAACAAGGCGATCGATCGCGTTCGCCGCAACGTCGCGTTTCGCGGCAAGCAGCAGCAACTGACGCATGAGATGCTGCTCAACGCATCCGCGCCATGCGAGGACGCTGACAGCGCGCTCGACGACGACATGCTGCGGCTGATCTTCACCTGCTGCCATCCGTCCTTTGCCGCTGAGGTGCAGGTCGCGCTGACGCTGCGCACGGTGTGCGGGCTGACGACCGCGCAGGTCGCGCGCGCCTTTCTCGCAAGCGAAGACGCGATGGCGCAGCGCCTGTTGCGCGCCAAGCAGAAAATCCGTCTCGCCGGCATTCCCTATGAGGTGCCGGAGCGCGACGCGCTGGAGCCGCGGCTGCGCGGCGTGCTCGCCGTGATCTATCTCGTGTTCACCGAAGGCTATGTGGCGACATCGGGCGAAGACCTGATGCGGCCCGATCTGGCGCGCGAAGCGATCCGGCTGGCGCGGCTGCTCGACGCGCTGATGCCGGGACGCGGCGAGATCAAGGGATTGCTGGCCCTGATGCTGCTGCACGATTCACGCCGCGCCGGCCGCGAGACCGCGGGCGGCGACATCGTGCTGCTGGAAGAGCAGGACCGCACGCTGTGGGATCGCGGGCAGATATCGGAGGGCCTGCTGCTCGTGGAAGAGGCGCTGCGGATGCCGGGCCGGCCGCAATCCTATGCGGTGCAGGCGGCGATCGCCGCGCTGCATGCGCGTGCGGCTAACTATGAGGACACCGACTGGCGGCAGATCGCCGGCCTCTATGAAGTGCTGCTGCGAATCAGCCCGTCGCCGGTGATCGAACTCAACCACGCCGCCGCGGTGTCGATGGTCGACGGGCCGGCGCGGGCGCTCGACCTGATCGATGCGCTGGAAGCGCGCGGCGGGCTGAAGGGCTATGAACTGCTGCCGGCCGTGCGCGCCGATCTGTTGCGCCGGCTCGGCCGGCGCGACGCGGCGCGCGAGGCGTATCTGACGGCGACGGCCGCGACGCAACTGGAGCCGCTGCGGCGGTTGTATGCGCGACGGATCGCGGAAATGGATCAGGTGTCGTCATTGCCCGCTAGCGAAGCGTCGAAGCAATCCGCGATCAGTCCATCCGTGCCGAGCAGATAGCTGGATTGCTTCGCGCTTAGCTCGCTCGCAATGACGGCGCAGAAAGCTGGTGAACTACTTCGCCGCAACCACCGTCGTTCGTCGCATCCGCCGGCAGGCTCGCCAGCAGCGCGTGCAGCGTGCTCATGGTCGAGTGATCGGCGATGCCGTCGACGCGCGCGGGCGGAAGTGGCGCTGGAACGCGGTGACCACTTCCATGGTCGGGCCGTCAAACTTGCCGTGGGTCGGGATATTGTAGCCGTATTTGGCAAGCGCCGTCTGCAGGCCTGCGACGTCGTCGCTGATGCTGCCGAGCTTGAGCGCTTCGCCGCGCACGATCGGCGCCGGCTGCACCCAGTGGCCGACGCCGGAATTGGCCAGCGAATGCCACGGAAACTTTTCGCCGGGATCCCTCTTGCGCGCCGGCGCGACATCGGAATGCGCGAGCACGCGATGCGAAAGTATCTTGCGGCGGAGCATGATGCCGCGGCACAGCGCGATCACGGCGGCGATCTGGCGCAGCGGGAAATCCGGATAGCCCCAGTCGTGGCCGCGATTGATGATCTCGATCCCGATCGAGCAGGAATTGATGTCTTCCTCGCCGGCCCAGAAGGACACGCCGGCGTGCCAGGCGCGCTTGCTCTCCGGCACGCATTGCACGATGCGGCCGTCTTCCAGCACGATGTAATGCGCCGATACGTCGGTGCCGGCGGTGCAGAGCTGGGCGATCGCGCCTTCCACATCCGGCATGCCGGTGTAGTGCAGCAGGATCATGTCCGCGAGGCGGCCGCTTGTTGCGGTCGCCATAGTTCGGCGACGGGATGACGTCGGATGCGATCGAGGAATCCGGGGTAAAGGTCTTCATGTCGGCGTTGGCCCTGGGAACGGGAAGGGCGCGTTGACGCTTCGAATCAATACCAGCAGATGCGAACGAACCAGAAGCCATTTCTTAAACTCAAACCGGGCAGGAGAACGGCAACACTAGTGTTCAAAGCGACAATGCCGTTTACTATTCCTTTACCTCGCGCTGCGCGCAATCCGGCAGCCGAGTTCCAGTCCCGCATTTTGACCGAGTGTGTGCGGCGCGCATCACCGGAGCTTCAGGCGTGTAGAAAGCGCGCAAAACCCGCAGCCGATCGTCAACGCTTTCTTAACGCTAAGTGCCGTTACTAAGTGGTGAAGAGCCGAACCGGTGTTGGGGACGGCCGAGGCCCTCTTTCGCGCTCGAAATGCCATGGCAGCCCAGCAAATTCCGTCCGGAAATGAGGGGTTGCGAGGCCGGGCCAGAGAACGGCGATCGTGCCTGTTCAGCGGCTTTTGGCCGGAAAAGCCCGGCGAAGCGCAGAGATTTGAGGCGCAATGGGCCCGTTCGCGTCCAGTCTTCCATTTCGCAGGCTGGAATACGCCGAGGGCGGCGCATGAGCCCGGCTGCGCCACGCCATATCTCCGTTCTCGGCCGCGAGGCGGTCGAGATGCTCACGCCCCGCGACGGCGGCATCTATGTCGACGCCACCTTCGGCGCCGGCGGCTACAGCCGCGCGATCCTCGCATGTCGCGGGAACCCAGGTCATCGGCATCGACCGCGACCGGTCGGCGATTACCGGCGGGTTCGATCTGGTCGACGCAGTCCGGACGGCCGGCTGACCCTGGTCGAGGACCGATTCTCCAACCTCGCCGAGGTCTGCGCCGCGCAAGGCGCGGCCGCGGTCGACGGCGTCGTGATGGACGTCGGCGTTTCCTCGATGCAGCTCGACCAGGCCGAGCGCGGCTTCTCGTTCCGGCTCGGCGGCCCGCTCGACATGCGGATGGGCCATGACGGCCCGACCGCGGCCGACGTCGTTGCGAAGGCGTCCGAGGCCGATCTCGCCAACATCATCTACATCTTCGGCGAAGAGCGTCACTCCCGCGCCGTTGCGCGCGCCATCGTGGCCGCGCGCAAGGAAGCGCCGATCACGACGACGCAAGCAGCTGGCCGATATCGTCGGCAAGGTGGTGCGCTCAAGCCGAACGAGATTCATCCGGCGACGCGGACGTTCCAGGGCCTGCGGATTTTCGTCAACGCGGAACTCGACGAACTGCATCTGGCGCTTGCGGCGGCCGAGCGCGTGCTGAAGCCCGGCGGCCGGCTGGTGGTGGTGTCGTTTCATTCGCTGGAAGACCGCATCGTCAAGGATTTCCTCAACGCGCGCGGCAAGGCCGGCGGCGGATCGCGGCATCTGCCCGAACTGGCGCAGGCCGCGCCGAGCTTTCAGATCCTGACCAAGCGTCCGGTCACCCCTGACGAAGCGGAGGTATCCGCCAATCCGCGCGCGCGTTCGGCAAAACTGCGCGCCGCCGAGCGCACCGCAGCGCCGGCGCATGCGGCGGGCGCGCTGCCGGCATGGCCGATCTCGCCGACGTGATGAGGGGAGGCTGACCATGCGGATCATCCACCTCCTCGTCATCGGCGTGCTGGTGTTCGCGGCCGCCTATGTCTACCGGATCAAGATGGAATCGACCTCGCGCGTCGAGCGCGTGCTGCGGCTGAACGCGGAAATCCGCGAGCAGCGCGACGCCATCGCGGCGCTGCGCGCGGAATGGGCCAAGCTCGATGCGCCGCTGCGGCTGCAAGGCCTCGCCGAACGCCATCTCGGCGCTGAAGCCGCTGAACGCCACGCAATATGATCAGTTGAAGAACTTGCCGGAACGGCCGCCGAGCTTTGCAAGGCCCGGCGCGCCCGATCCGATCGGCGCGATGATCAACACCATCGAGGCCGCCGCCGATGCGCCGTCCGTCGACCGGCTCGGTGCCCGCGCCGGGAGATCAGCAATGACCGGCCGGGCGCTCACCAGCATCACGCGGCCGGCGGAGCCGTGGCGGCAGCGGCTGATCCGCAGCCTGCTCTACGGGCGCAATGTCGATCGCGCCGCGAAGGCGCGCGCCCGTGTCGGATTTGCGATCCTGGCGTTCGCGGCGGTCTATGCCGTGCTGGCCGGACGGCTGGTGATGTTCGCCGTCGGCGCCGACAGCCACGGCGCGCGCCGCACCGCCTCGCAGGACGCGATCGCGACCGCGCGGCCCGATATCGTCGACCGCAATGGCGAGGTGCTCGCCACCGACGTCAAGGCGCCGAGCCTGTTCGGTGAGCCCGCGGCGCATCATCGACAAGGACGAGGCGATCGAACTTCTGACCGCGGCGCTGCCGGACCTCGACACCAGCGAAGTGCGCGACGCGCCTGTCGTCGCGCAAGGGCTTTGTCTGGCTGAAGCGCGAGATCACGCCGAAGCAGCAGCAGGACATCCACCGCCTCGGCATTCCCGGCATCGGCTTCCTGCGCGAGAACAAGCGCGTCTATCCGACCGGCGCGTCGGTCGCGCATCTGATCGGCCTCGTCAATATCGACAACCAGGGCATCGCCGGGATGGAGAAGTGGCTGGACAATAACGGTCTGGCCGATCTGCACCGCGCCGGCTTTGCCACCGACCGCCTGCAGCGGCCGGTGGAACTGTCGATCGACCTGCGCGTCGAGCACGCGCTGCGCGACGAACTGCTGAAGGCGAAGGAAAAATACAAGGCCAAGGCGGCCTCCGGCCTCGTCTCCAACGTCAGGACCGGCGAGATCGTGGCGCTGGTGTCGCTGCCGGATTTCGATCCGAACAATCCGAAAGAGGCGCACGATCCCGAGCGCATCAACCGCCTGACCACCGGCGTGTTCGAAATGGGCTCGACCTTCAAGGCGCTGACGCTGGCGATGGCGCTGGATTCCGGCAAGGCCAACCTCAACACGCTCTATGACGCGCGCGGCGCGCTGCATTTCGGCAAGTTCGCCATTCACGACACCCATCCGCTCGGCCGCTCGATCACGCTGTCGGAAGTGTTCACCTTCTCCTCGAACGTCGGCGCGGCCAGGATCGCGCTGGCGCAGGGCGTCGAGGCGCACAAGGCGTTCCTGCGAAGCTCGGCCAGATGGACCGGCTGCGCACCGAACTGCCCGAGAGCGCGTCGCCGATCGTGCCGAAGCGCTGGAGCGAGCTCAACACCATCACCATCTCCTTCGGTCACGGCATCGCGGTGGCGCCGCTGCAGGCGGTGATGGGCATCAACGCCGGTCATCAATGGCGGCTATCTGATCCCGCCGACCTTCCTCAAGCGGTCGGAAGAGGAAGCCAGGGCGATGGCCAAGAGGGTGCTCAGGACCGAGACCTCCGACAAGATGCGCTATCTGATGCGGCTGAACGCCGAGATCGGAACCGCCAAGAAGGCCGACGTGAAGGGCTACTATATCGGCGGCAAGACCGGCACCTCGGAAAAGGTGGTCAACGGGCGCTATTCCAAGAAGCAGGTGCTGAACTCCTTCACCGCCATCATTCCGGCCGACAATCCGCAGTACCAGCTGCTGGTCATGCTGGACGAGCCGAAGGCGCTGCCGGAAACCCACGGCTTCATCACCTCGGGCTGGAACGCGGTGCCGACCGGCGGCAAGGTGATTGCCCGCATCGGGCCGCTTCTGGGCATCGAGCCGCGCTTCGATCTGCCGCCGTCCGACCGCCTTATTCTTGCGGCATCGAGGACAACCCAGTAAGGCGTAAGTTCACCGCGCGCCGAACTGCGCCGGCCGGACTGGAAGACCATGAAACTTCGCGACCTCTTCAGCGATGACGCTGCGATCGAGCCGCAGGCGGAAGCTGTCGATGTGAAAGGCCTTAGCGGTCGACAGCCGCGCGGTGAAGCCGGGCGACCTGTTCTTCGCGCTCGCCGGCAGCAAGACCGATGGCTCGCGCTTCATCGATGCGGCGATCGCGGCGGGCGCCGTCGCGGTCGCCGGCGACCATGCGCCGCCAGGCGACATCCGCGTGCCGTTTGTCGTCACGCCAAATCCGCGCCGCGCGCTGGCGCTGGCGGCGGCGCGATTCTATCCGCGGCAACCCGCAGACGATCGCGGCGGTGACCGGCACCAGCGGCAAGACGTCGGTCGCCGCGTTCACGCGCCAGATCTGGCAGCGGCTCGGCCACGCTTCCGCCAGCATCGGCACCATCGGGCTGGTTTCGCCGAAGCGCACGGTCTACGGCTCGCTGACGACGCCGGATCCGATCGCGCTGCATCAGGCAGCTCGACGAAATCGCGGGCGACGGCGTCACGCATCTGGCCTTCGAGGCGTCCTCGCACGGGCTCGACCAGTTCAGGCTCGACGGCGTGCGCATCGCCGCCGGCGGCTTTCACCAACCTTACGCGCGACCACATGGATTATCATCCGGATGTCGCGCATTACCTCGCCGCCAAGCTGCGGCTGTTCCGCGATCTCGTCGCGCCTGGCGGCGCGGCGGTGATCTCGGCCGATCATGACTGCTCGCCGCAGGTGATCGAGGCGGCGCGTGCGCGGGGCTTGCGGATCATCGCCGTCGGCCGCAACGCGGATGGCGCAGGCGAGGGCATTCGCCTGGTCGACGCCGCTGTCGAAGGCTTTGCGCAAGAGCTCACGCTCGAACATCGCGGGCGCAAGCACGCGATCAAGCTGCCGCTGGTCGGCGAATTCCAGATCGAGAACGCGCTGGTCGCCGCGGGGCTCGCGATCGGCACCGGCAGCGAGCCGGATGCGGTGCTTCGCAGCGCTCGAACATCTCGAAGGCGCCAAGGGGCGGCTGGAGCAGGTCGGCGAACATAATGGCGCGCCGATCTTCGTCGATTACGCGCACAAGCCGGACGCGCTGGCGAAGGCGCTGCAGGCGCTGCGGCCTTACGCCAAGCGCAAGCTCGTCGTCGTCTTCGGCGCCGGCGGCGACCGCGACGCCGGCAAAGCGTCCGCTGATGGGCGCGATCGCGGCCGAGAATGCCGATCAGGTCATCGTCACCGACGACAATCCGCGCAGCGAGAATCCGCAAGCAATCCGCGCCGCCATTCTCGCCGCGGCGAAGGGCGCCAACGACATCGGCGATCGCGCCGAGGCGATCACGGCCGGGAATATGCGGCGCTGCAGCCCGGCGATGCGCTGCTGATCGCCGGCAAGGGCCACGAGACCGGCCAGATCGTCGGCGACAAGGTCTTGCCGTTCAGCGATCACGAGGCGGTGGCGGCCGCGCTCGCAGCGAGGGTGGCATGAGCGCGACGCCATTGTGGACGATTGCCGAAGTCGCGCGAGCGCTCGGGCTTGCCGGCGAATATTCCGGATACGCCGATCGATTTCGTCACGCAGGACAGCCGCCTGGTGAAACCGGGATGCCTGTTCGTGGCGTTGAGCGGCACGCCGAGCGGCGGCTTCATCTCGAGTTTCGCCAGCGCGCGCGACGGCTGGGAATTCGCCGACAAGGCGCAAGCCGCCGGCGCGGTGGCGATGATCGTTCCGCATCGGATCGACGGCGTCAGCGTTCCGCAGCTTGGTCGTCAAGGACACGCTGATCGATGGCTCTGTGGACGCTGGCGCGCGCGGCGCGGGCGCGGTTCAAGGGCCCGGTGATCGGCCTGACCGGCAGCGCCGGCAAGACCAGCACCAAGGAATTCCTCGCCGCGTATCCGAACGCCTCATGCCAGCCCGAGCAGTTTCAACAATTTCTGGGGCGTGCCGCTGACGCTGTGCAACGCCAGCCCCAGGCGCGAGCGTGTGGGTCGTCGAAATGGGCATGAACCAGATCGGCGAGATCGCGCGGCTCAGCGAATTGACGCAGCCGACCGTCGCGCTGGTCGTGAACGTGCAGCCGGTGCATCTGGAAAAGCTCGGCAGCCTGGAAGCGATCCGGCGCGAGAAGGTGAGCATCGCGCAAGGTCTGCCAAGGGACGGCGTGCTGGTGTTGCCTGACGATGTCGAGGCGCCGGAATGGAACGGCAAGGTCGTTCGCTTCGGCGAAGGCGTCCGAGGTGCGGGAGCTGAAGCATGCGGCCGACGGCGAGAGCTGGGACGTCGCCGCGCAAGTGAACGGCAAGCAAATCGAATTCGGCCTGACGCCCGGCGCGCCGCATCGCCTGCAGAACGCGCTTGCCGGCGCTGGCGTCCGATCCATGCCGCCGGGCTCGATGAACCCGCGGCGCTGGCGAAAGAGCTCGGCCATGTCGGCATCATGACCGGGCGCGGCGTGGAGCAGGCCGCCCATGGCGTCACCGTGGTCGACGACAGTTTTAACGGCAATCCGGCCAGCATGGTGGCCGCGCTCGGCAGCCTGAAGGCGCGGCCGGTGAAGGCCGGCCGGCGCATCGCCATTCTCGGCGACATGCTGGAATTGGGCGCTGACGCGCCGGCCTATCATAGAAGCTCGCCGCAGACCTGCCGGGCATCGACGGCATTTACTGCGTCGGCCCGCTGATGCGCCATTTATACGATCTCGTGCCGGCGGAGCAGGCGCTTGGCTGGCATGAAGACCCGGCCACGCTCGATCCCCAAGAAATCGCCGCATTGCTGCAGGAACGGGGACGTGGTGGTCGTCAAGGGCAGCAAAAGATGTTCTGGGTGAACAAGTTTGTGCCCAGGCTGCTGGCCGCCTTGCAGGCAAAGGCGTAAACTGGCCGCACTTGATGGCTGTTGTGTCCGCGAGAGGCGATTCGTCAATACCCCATGCATGACCAGGATTTGCTTGGTTTGAGGATGAAAACGATTATCAAGGCGTTCCCGGAACGAACGCGTTCCCGGAGCGCTTCCCGCCAAAGACGGCGCAACCAAGCCGCGTGATAGGGCCTATCTGAATGTTTTACTGGCTGATCGAGCTTTCCAACACCGTTCCCGGTTTTGGTATCTTCCGCGGCGTCTTCAACGTGTTTCGCTACATCACCTTCCGCACCGGCGGGGCGATGGTGACGGGCGCGCTGTTCGTGTTCCTGTTCGGGCCCTGGATCATCGATCATCTGCGGCTGCGGCAGGGCAAGGGCCAGCCGATCCGCACCGACGGCCCGGCATCGCATCTGATCTCCAAGAAGGGCACGCCGACGATGGGCGGGCTGATGATCCTGTCGGGCCTCGTGGTCTCGACGCTGCTGTGGGCCAATCCGCTCAACCCCTATGTCTGGATCGTGCTGGCGGTGACGCTCGGCTTCGGCTTCGTCGGATTCTACGACGACTATCTGAAGGTGACGAAACAGAGCCCATAGCGGTTTCGCCGGCAAGCTGCGGCTGTTGATCGAGGCGGTGATTGCGCTCGCCGCCTGCTACGCGCTGGTGCGGCTCGGCCGCGACGCGACCTCGACCTCGCTCGCGATCCCCTTCCTGAAGGACATGGTGATCAACTTCGGCTGGTTCTTCGTGATCTTCGGCGCCTTCGTCATCGTCGGCGCCGGCAACGCGGTCAATCTGACCGACGGCCTCGACGGGCTTGCCATCGTGCCGGTCGATGATCGCCGCCGCCAGCTTCGGCATGATCTCGTACCTGACCGGCAACGCGGTCTTCTCCGACTATCTGCAGATCAGATACGTCGCCGGCACCGGCGAACTCGCGGTGCTGTGCGGCGCGGTGCTCGGCGCAGGCCTCGGATTCCTCTGGTTCAACGCGCCGCCGGCCTCGATCTTCATGGGCGACACCGGCTCGCTCGCGCTCGGCGGCATGCTGGGCGCGACCGCGGTGGCGGTCAAGCACGAGATCGTGCTGGCCGTGATCGGCGGATTGTTCGTGCTGGAAGCCGTCTCCGTGATCGTGCAGGTGGCTTCGTTCAAGCTGACCGGCAAGCGCGTGTTCCGGATGGCGCCGCTGCATCATCATTTCGAGCAGAAGGGCTGGACCGAGCCGCAGATCGTGATCCGGTTCTGGATCATCTCGGTGATGCTGGCGCTGGCCGGCCTCTCCACGCTGAAGCTGCGGTGAGCAGCGCGCGATGATCCCCGTCACCTCCTTTGCCGGCAAGACGGTCGCCGTGTTCGGCCTCGGCGGCTCGGGCCTTGCGAGCTGCCACGCGCTGAAGGCCGGCGGCGCGGAAGTGATCGCCGGCGACGACAGCGCCGACAATGTCGCCAAGGCGGCGCAGGCCGGTTTCATCACCGCCGATCTGCGCACGGTGTCGTGGTCGAATTTTTCGGCGCTGATCCTGACGCCCGGCGCGCCGCTGACGCATCCGGCGCCGCATTGGTCGGTGCTGATGGCGCGGCAGGCGGGCATTGAGGTGATCGGCGACATCGAATTGTTCTGCCGCGAGCGCCGCCGTCATGCGCCCGACGCGCCGTTCGTCGCCATCACCGGCACCAACGGCAAGTCGACCACGACCGCGCTGATCGCGCATCTGATGAAGGTTGCCGGCTACGACACCCAGATGGGCGGCAATATCGGCACCGCGATCCTGTCGCTGGAGCCGCCGCGGATGGGGCGCGTGCATGTGGTCGAGATGTCGTCCTACCAGATCGATCTGGCGCCCTCGCTCGATCCGTCGGTCGGCATTCTCCTCAATGTCAGCGAAGACCATATCGATCGCCACGGCACGCTGGAGCATTACGCCGCCGTGAAGGCGCGGCTGGTCGCCGGCGTGCAGCCGCAGGGCACCTCGATCGTCGGCGTCGATGACGGCTGGTGCCGCAACATCGCCGACCGGCTCGACCAGGCGGGCAAGCGCGTGGTGCGGATCTCCGTGAAGAACCCGCTGCCCGACGGCGTCTATGTCGAGCGCGAAACCGTCGTGCAGGCGCTCCGGCGGCGCGCGCCGCGAGATCGCGAGGCTCGGCGGCATCGGCTCGCTGCGCGGCCTGCACAATGCGCAGAACGCGGCCTGCGCGTCGGCCTGCGCGCTGGCGATGGGCATCTCGACCGACATCTTGCAAAACGGCCTGCGCAGCTTTCCGGGTCTCGCGCACCGCATGGAGCAGGTCGGCCGCCGCGGCAACGTGCTGTTCGTCAACGACTCCAAGGGCACCAATGCCGATGCCGCGGCGCATGCGCTGTCGTCGTTTGGCGATATCTTCTGGATCGCCGGCGGCAAGCCAAAACTCGGCGGCATCACTGGCCTCACCGAATACTTTCCGCGCATCCGCAAAGCCTATCTGATCGGCGAAGCCGCGCAGGAATTTGCCGGCACGCTTGGCGAGCGCGTGCCGCACGAGATTTCCGAAACGCTGGATGTCGCCGTCGCAAACGCCGCGCGGGACGCGGAAGCCTCGGGCATCGCCGATCCCGTGGTGCTGCTGTCGCCCGCCTGCGCCTCGTTCGACCAGTACCGCAATTTCGAAATCCGAGGCACAAAGTTCCGCGATCTGGTGACGGCGCTGCCGGGTGTCAAGCCGGTGGTGTGAAGGGCAGGGCGCTCAGTCCGTCATCGAGATGGCAGTGAGGTAGCTGCGATGGACGTTGCAACGATCAGTTTTACGGACCGCGATAGCGGTAGATGAAGCTGTGGCTGTGGTCCGTGTGGCAAGGTAGAGATCGACCGGGCTTGCGCTGTCTCTCAGAACGAGGCGGCGACGTTGAAGTCTTTTTGGCAGGCAAGAACTGGAACAACTGATCGAGGCGTTGCAGAAGGCGCAAGCGGCATTGCCGGGTGTCAATCCGGTGGTGTGATTGTAGGATGGGTAGAGCGTAGCGAAACCCATCGCTGCGGCATCGATCCGATGGGTTTCGTCGCTCTACCCATCCCACTCTTCGAGGGCGTCGCAAATGGCAGTTCATGCTCCCTCACGTGCTCTCGTTTCGCGGTTGCGGTCACATTTCGGCGACCTTTGCGTTTCATGCCGCCGTGCATGCGGCGTGCGCTGGCGTCCGACAGTGTGACTCTCAGCGAGTCGACGATTTCGTGGAGCACCGTCAAGTACGCGACCTCTGCGGAGAACGGATCTCGTCAGCGGGTCGCTCGACAAGAAGACCATCGTCGATCGCACGTTCAAGACCCACGTGCTCGAGAATCGTTATCTGAAGGTAACGCTCGTGCCCGAATTTGGCGGGCGCATTCTTTCCATCATCTACAAGCCGACCGGCCACGAACAACTTTATCGCACGGAAGTAGGCGTGCCTTACGGGATCAACGGCCGACATTTTTTATTACGACTGGCTGATGGTGTATGGCGGCATCTTCCCGACGTTCCCGGATGCCGAGCACGGCAAGGCGTGGCTGAAGCCGTGGGATTTCAAGGTCGTGAAGGAGAGCTGCCGGCGAAGTGACGGTGTCGATGTCGCTCAAAGACGATATCGCGTATTCCGCGGCGCCGAGGACGGTTCCTCAGGGGCTCGACGGGCATCGAAGCGACTTACTATGTCACGCTGAAAGCCGATCGCGCCGCGCTCGATGCGCGCGTGGTGCTGAAAAATCCGCAAGCCCAGACGATCGACATACGAGTACTGGACGTGCACGACGCTCGCGCCGGGATCGGACCCGAAAAATCCCAAAGCAACCGGCGGCGCCGAAATCATCGCGCCGATCCAGGCCTACAGCACGCCCGCCTGGTCGGCCAATCTGTCCGACGGCGACAAGAGCGCAGGGCTGGGCAAGAGCCGTTTCGAAAAACTGCGCTACTTCAAGAACTGGCCGACGATGGGCATCGCGTACGCGGCGCCCGATATGCAGGGCGGGAATTTCTGGGGCGTGATCAACCACGACAACGAAGAGGGGATCATCCGCATCGCCGACAATACGGTCACGCCGGGCCTGAAGATGTGGACGTGGGGATTTCCGTCGTTCACGAACGAAACCGACGCACGCAAGGACCCGAACGAAGCAGCGGCCTTACGTCGAATTGTGGGCGGGCGTGTCGGACCAGTTTTTCCACAGCGCGCAGCTTTCCCGCACTGGGCGAGGTGTCGATCCCGGAAACCTACAGCCCGACCGTCGGCATGAGCAACGTGACGGCATGCGAACGAGAACATCCTGATCAATCTCTCGGCCGAGGCGTCGGGCGTGAATCTTCAGTTCTTCAGTATCGAACCGGCCACGCCGTTGCGCGTAACGTTGAAACGCGGCGATGCGGTATTGTTCAACGACGCCGTGACAGCCGACCCGAAAAACGGAAATCGCATTTCCGCGGCGATTCCTGCAGGCCGCAGCGGCGAACAGGTACGGCTGACGATCACGACCGCGGAAGGCAAAGAGCTGATCGCGGCCGAGACAAAGATAAAGTAGTTTGACTGTAGGATCAGTCCTTCGACTTGGCAGTTCGGTTCGCGCGGCCCGGCTGAACAGATTGAGATCGATCGCCTGGCCCATAGCCAGATAGCCGGTGCGGTTGGGGTGAAGCTTGTCGCCGGGACCGCCGGTGGTGCTGTCGGGGACAAACTCCGGCTTGAGGCCGCCCGACTGCGGATCGAGCGTCGTCTTGTCGAAATCGATCACGCCGTCAGAACGTGCCTGATGTGCGGATGAAGTCGTTGAGGGCCTTCCGCTTGGCATCCTGCTCCGGGAAACCGTGCGCGGCACTGGAACTGCCAAGCGCCGAAACCACGGTGGCGCCGATGATGCGCAGCTGCGGCCATTTCTTCCGCAGCCGGTCGACGCCATCCTTCATCGCCGCGATGACCTGGTCGGTCGAGGCATTGCCGTTCTTGCTGAAGTCGTTGATGCCCTCCAGCCAGATCAGGCTGGAAATGCCTGACAGCGCGAGCACGTCGCGATCGAGCCGTTGTCCCGAGCGCAGGCCCGCCGGGAACGGCTTGTCGGGACCGTATTCGGCCGGTCCGGCGATCTGGTTGCCGCCGATGCCGCCGTTCACCACGGCGACCTTGTTGCCATGGATCGCCTTCAGGCGGCGCGACAGCACGTTGGGCCAGCGATCATCGCCGTTCATGGTCGAGGCGGTGCCGTCGGTGATCGAATCGCCGAAGGCCACGATGGCGAAGGCATCTCCGGGTGCGGTCATCTCAACCGCATCGAGGAAGAACCAGGATGCCGTGGTGTAGAGGAATGCCGACTCGTCCTCCAACGCCCCCTTGGCGCCGGCGCCGGGTGCGCGTGACGTAGGAGGTGGTGAGCGCCTTGGCGTGCCAGGTCATCGGGCCGCTGTCGCCTGCGATATGGAAGCTGACCGCGAGCGGGCGGCCGGCGAGTTCGTCAGGCTGTTTTGCGAATGGCAGCGCGACCGGGTCACTCCATGCCGAACTTCCGGGTGGGATGGTGATGGAAGGCTTTCCGCCGAACGTCACCGGACCGGTTGGATCCGCGCAACAGCGCAGCACTGCTCGATTGCAAGCCGACATACACGCCGTCGAACGTCACTGGTTTCTTGCCGAACGCATTGCTGAGCCGGATGCGCGCCTGGCGGCCCCACAGATCAGGCCGCACCATCAGGCGAAAGGTCTGGTCCCGCGCGCCGGTCGCCGGGTCGGGGAAGGCGAATTTCTGATCGGGTTGGGCCGAAGGGTTGCCGATGGGATAGGGGCCCTGGGCCGAGCCGGTCCACGACACCACCCAGCCCTCGCCATCCCGGGCGGATGCGGCCTGCGGCAGCGCGGCGAGCAGACGACGCGATCATGAAGTGGACCAGCGCGCGCATGGCGTTTCTCCCCGATTTTGTCTTTGTTGGCATCATCCTAGAATTTCCGGCGGCCCGACGCCAACTCCCGTTCATGAGAAAACGGGCAATGACGGGGTGCCGGCCGCGTCCTTCAAAGCGTGTCCAGTTGATTAACCACTTCGCGCAACCCCGTCGTCTTTCAACCGGAATTGATGGATATCCTTCTCGTTCCACCTATCCATCGCACCATATGCTGACTGCTGACGAGGGCGGCTTTTCGGAAAGTCGAGGATGGCCTTGAGTGAGAATGAAATCACGACCGACACGGTCGTAATCCCCGGCGAACTCAAGTTGAAAAATCCGGCCACTCCGCCCGTCACGGTGTCGCTGCCGATCGTCGCGCGGCCGTCCGAGGTCTGGAATTACTTGCATGGATTACTCCTTCTTACGGGTGGCTTGTTCGCCCTTTTGCTCGGCGTGCCGTTTGGCATGGCGGTCGTTGGAGTTGGGCTTCGCGTGGCGAACGCCGGCCTGTCGATCTGGGACGTTCTCCTCCTCCCCATGCTCGTGCCAATGATGATCTTCGCTGTGTGGCGGGGTGTGGGCTGCACGGTCGCGCGCGCTGACCTGCTTCCAGGACGCCATGCGGCATGGTCCGGTCCTCGAGATCACCGCTGACGGTCTGCGCGACTATCGCTCCGGCCTGTCGGTGCCCTGGTCGTCGGTGCAGTGCGCCAGGATTGCCAATAACCGGCATCGGTGGCGTCATTCTGCAGCTTCGCGGACCTGTGAAGCACTGGCAGAGATCCGTTCCGGTTGGCGCGTGCTGTCTCAGGGCTATCGTCCAAAGCCGGATCGCGTGCTCGTCTCCGCCGCTTATCTCCGATGTGCGGGCGCACGGCGCTGATCTACACCATCCTCACCATGACCCAACGGAGCGACGGCGAGGCAATCAGCAAGTGCGGCTGGTCCGAACGATGCGGCTATCTCAGACGGATCCTGCGGCAGACGCGCGTGAATGTCCCGTCGTCCCGGCTGCATGATCGCTGCCATCTCAAAAGTTACCGACCTCATTAACCCCTATGGAAACCATCCTCCGCCACCAATGAGCGTTACCTCTGCCATTTTGGGGACGCCCATGCTCGCACCGTGACCAACGCACGCCGTTTTCGGACTGGTGGTGGACCGTGGATAAGCTGCTGCTCGCCGCGATCATCGGCGCTGATGCTGGGCGGCGTCATCCTGTCGCTGGCGGCGAGTCCGCCGGTGGCGACGCGGATCGGGCTCGATCCCTTCCACTTCTTCGGCCGGCATGTGCTGTTCCTGCTGCCGTCCTTGCATGGTGCTGATCGGGGTGTCGTTCCTGTCGCCCAAGCAGATCCGCCGCACTCGCGCTGCTGGTCTTTGTTGCGAGTCATCGATCGCGCTGATCGTGGCGACGCTGGCGTTCGGCCCGAGGTGAAGGGATCGCGGCGCTGGATCACGCTGCTCGGCGTCAACATCCAGGCCTCCAGATCCGCCAAGCCTGCCTTCGTGGTGATGGCGGCGTGGCTGTTTGCGGAATCGACCAAGCGGCCGGAAATGCCGGCGACCTCGATGGCGATCGTGCTGTTGCTGACGCTGGTGTCGCTCCTGGTGATGGAACCGGATTTCGGCCAGACCATGCTGATCCTGATGGTGTGGGGCGCGCTGTTCTTCATCGCGGGCATGCGGATGATCTGGGTGGCCGGCCTTGCCGGCGCCGCCGGCTGCCGGATTGTTCGGCGCGCTATCTTCTGGTCCCGCACGTCGCGGGCCGCATCAAGCGCTTCATGAATCCGGCCTCCGGCGACACGTTTCAGGTCGACATGGCGATGGAAGCGTTCTGGAACGGCGGCTGGTTCGGGCTCGGGCCCGGCGAAGGCATCGCCAAGCGCAGCCTGCCGGACAGCCATACCGACTTCGTGTTCGCGGTGGCCGCCGAAGAGTTCGGCATCATCCTGTGCCTGGCGCTGGTTTCGCTGTTCGCCTTCGTCGTGATCCGGACGCTGACTGCGCGCCTATTCGAGCGAGGACATGTTCTGCGCGCTTTGCGGCCTCGGGACTTGCGATCCTGTTCGGCGTGCAGGCCGCGATCAACATGGCGGTCAATCTGCAACTGATCCCCGCCAAGGGCATGACGCTGCCGTTCATCTCCTATGGCGGCTCGTCGATCATCTCGCTGGCCTATGGCGTCGGCATGATGCTGGCGCTGACGCGGCAGCGTCCGCGTACCGAGGTGGAGATCGATGAACGCGGCCGGCTCAGCGCGGTTACGCGTAGCGCATGGCTGACGGAATCAGAACCGCATTGTCTCATCTTTGACGCGTTTCTTGGCGAACTGGTGTCCACACCGGATCGTCGGGGCACGCTTGACAACGCTGTGCGGCGTGACTGGCGCACGCCGTCGGCTATTTGAAATCCATGGACAATGCGCCTCTCGATTCTGCTCGCCGCGGGCGGCACCGGCGGTCATCTGTTTCCCGGCCGAGGCGCTGGGCGTCGAGCTCATCAAGCGCGGCCTGCGCGTGCGGCTCGCAACCGACGCCCGCGCGCTGCGCTACAGCGGCTTGTTCACCAAGGACAATATCGACGTGGTGCCGAGCGAGACCGTGCGCGGCCGCATCGCCGATGTCGCACTGGCGCGCACCGCCTTCATGCTCGGCTACGGCACGCTGGTTGCCGCTCAATCTGGTGCGGCGGCTGAAGCCCGCCGCCGTGGTCGGCTTCGGCGGCTATCCGACGCTGCCGCCGCTGATGGCGGCAAGGCTGCTCGGCGTGCCCGGCATCATTCACGACGCCAACGCCGTGCTCGGCCGCGCCAACCGCTTTCTCTCCGCCGCGTCAACGCGATTGCGCACCTCGCTGCCCGGCGTGCTCGATCGCGATCCGGCATCTCGCCGGCAAGGCGACGACCGTCGGCACGCCGATGCGCCCGGCGATCCTCGCCGCCGCCGCGGTGCCGTTTGCGTCGCCCGAACCGAACGGGCCGCTGCGGCTACTGGTGGTCGGCGGCAGCCAGGGCGCGCGGGTGATGAGCGATATCGTGCCGGGCGCAATCGAGCAGCTGGAGCCGATGCTGTGGAGCCGGCTTGATCCTGACTCAGCAGGTGCGCGAGGAAGACATGGCGCGGGTGCGCGCGGTCTATGACCGGCTCAAGATCAATGCCGAACTCGCGCCGTTCTTCACCGATCTGCCGGCGCGGCTGGCGTCCAGCCATCTGGTGATCTCGCGCTCCGGCGCCGGCACGGTGGCCGGAACTCGCCGCGATCGGCCGGCCCTCGATCCTGGTGCCGCTGCCCGGCGCGATCGACCAGGACCAGTTCGCCAATGCCGGCGTGCTGGCGAAGGTGGACGGGCGCTTTGCGGATTCCGCAGGCGGAATTCACGTCGGACCGGCTGGCGGCGGAAATCTCCGCGTTTGCCGCCGAGCCGGCGCGGCTGACCGCGATGGCCGCCGCCGCCGCGCAGCGTGGGCCGGCTCGATGCCGCCGAACGGCTGGCCGATCTGGTGATGAAAGTTGCCGGAATCTCAGGCGGTTGCAGGCAAATTGCCCTTGTCATGCCCCGCGAAAGCCGGGCATCCAGCACCACGGCGCCTGATTTGAGCCTCGGCTTCGCGGAATGCTGGTCATCGCCCGGCGCAATGCGCACAAGGCGGAAGATGACGATTAAGGATGCTTCATGAGACTGCCGCGCGAGATCGGACCCATCCACTTCGTCGGGATCGGCGGTATCGGCATGAGCGGCATCGCCGAGGTGCTGCGTCAATCTCGGCTATACCGTGCAGGGCTCGGACGCCTCCGAGAGCGGCAATGTCGCGCGGCTGCGCGAGAAGGGCGTCAAGGTCTCGGTCGGCCACAAGGCCGAGAACGTCGACGGCGCCGACGTGGTCGTGGTCTCGACCGCGATCAAGCGCGACAATCCGGAATTGATGGCGGCCCGCGCCCAGCGCATCCCGGTGGTGCGCCGCGCCGAAATGCTGGCCGAGCTGATGCGGCTGAAGAGCTGCGTCGCGATCGCGGGCACCCACGGCAAGACCACGACCACCTCGATGGTCGCAGCCCTGCTCGATGCCGGCGATCTCGATCCGACCGTGATCAATGGCGGCATCATCAACGCCTACGGCACCAATGCGCGGCTGGGCGCCGGCGACTGGATGGTGGTGGAGGCCGACGAGAGCGACGGCACGTTCCTGAAACTGCCGACCGATGTCGCCATCGTCACCAATGTCGATCCCGAGCATCTCGATCACTTCAAGACCTTCGAGGCGGTGCAGGACGCGTTCCGCAGTTTCGTCGAGAACGTGCCGTTCTACGGCTTTGCCGTGATGTGCATCGATCATCCCGTGGTGCAGACCATCGTCGGCAAGATCGAGGACCGCCGCATCATCACCTATGGCGAGAACCCGCAGGCCGACGCGCGGCTGGTCGATCTGACGCCGATGGGCGGCGGCTCGAAATTCAAGGTCGTGTTCCGCAACCGCAAGACCGACGCCACCCACGAGATAGCCGACATCATGCTGCCGATGCCGGGACGGCACAACGCATCGAACGCGACGGCGGCGATTGCGGTGGCGCATGAGCTCGGCATTTCCGACGAGGCGATCCGCAAGGCGATCGCGGGCTTTGGCGGCGTCAAGCGGCGCTTCACCCAGGACCGGCGAATGGAACGGCGTCACCATCATCGACGATTACGGCCATCACCCCGTCGAGATCGCGGCCGTGCTTGAAGGCGGCGCGTGAATCCACCAACGGCAAGATCGTCGCCGTGGTGCAGCCGCATCGCTTCACCCGGCTGCAATCGCTGTTCGAGGAATTCTGCACCTGCTTCAACGATGCCGACGCGGTCGTGGTCGCCGAAGTCTATCCGGCCGGCGAGGCGCCGATCGCAGGCATCGACCGCGATCATTTCGTGCTCGGCCTGCGCGCGCACGGCCATCGCGAGGTGATCCCGCTGCAGAGTTCGGCGGAGCTCGCCAAGGTCGTTCAGCGGCATTGCGCAGCCAGCGGCGATCTCTGTCGTCTGCCTCGGCGCCGGCAACATCACGCAATGGGCCTACGCGTTGCCGGGCGAACTGAAGGCGCTGGGGTAGCCGTGGCACCTTCCCCGACATCACGCCCGAACTCAAAGCCGCGATGCCGCGACCTGCGCGGGCGGCTGCTGGCGAACCAGTCGCTGGCCGAGCTGACGTGGTTTCGCGTCGGCGGTCCGGCGCAGGTGCTGTTCACGCCGGCGGATGAGGACGATCTCGCGTACTTCCTGAAAGCTGCTGCCGAAGGAACTGCCGGTCTATGTCGTCGGCGTCGGCTCCAACCTGATCGTGCGCGACGGCGGCATGGCGGGCGTCGTGATCCGCCTGTCGCCGCGGGCGTTCGGCGAGACGCCGCTGCCGAGGGCGATATCGTCAGCGCAGGCGCGGCCGCGCTCGACAAGCGCGTGGCGGAGACGGCGGCAGCCGCCAATATCGGCGGCATGGAATTCTTCGTTCGGCATTCCCGGCACCATCGGCGGCGCGCTGCGGATGAATGCCGGCGCCAACGGCAGCGAGACCAAGGACGTCCTGATCGAGGCTATCGGCATCGGCCGCGACGGCACGCAGGCATGTCTTCGGCAATGCCGACATGAAGTTCGTCTATCGCAACAGCGGCGTCGACCCGTCGATCATCTTCACCTCGGCGCGCTTTCGCGGCGCGATCGCCGGCGCCGAGAGCCATTCGCGCGCGGATGAACGAGGTGCAGAGCCATCGCGAGACCGCCCAGCCGATCCGCGAAAAGACCGGCGGCTCGACCTTCAAGAATCCGCCCGGCAACAGCGCCTGGAAGCTGATCGACGCCGCCGGCTGCCGCGGCTTGCGCGTCGGCGGCGCGCAGGTGTCGGAAATGCACTGCAATTTCCTCATCAATACCGGCAACGCCACCGGGCATGATATTGAAACGCTGGGTGAAACCGTGCGCGAGCGGGTTAAAGCAGAATTCTGGAATCGAGCTACACTGGGAAATCAAGCGGATCGGAATCGAGCAAGGCTGATGCGGATTACCATTCTCTTCGGCGGCACCAACAAGGAGCGGCTGGTCTCGGTGGCGAGCGCGCAGGCGCTGCATCGGGCGTTGCCGGAAGCCGATCTCTGGTTCTGGGACGTCGCCGACACCGTGCACGAGGTCGCGCTCGCGAAGCCCTGCTCAATCACACGCGGCCGTTCGAGGATGAATTCAAACCCGGCAACCGCGGCGTCGCCGCTCGAAGCGGCGCTCGACAAGGCGAAGGCCGAGGATCGCGTGCTGGTGCTCGGCCTGCATGGCGGCAGGGCGGAGAACGGCGAACTGCAGGCGATGTGCGAACTGCGCGGGATTGCCTTCACCGGCTCCGGCTCGGCGTCGTCGCATCTCGCCTTCGACAAGGTGGCGGCCAAACGCTTTGCGGCGATTGCAGGCGTGACGGCGCCGGCCGGCATCGCGCTGGAAGACCTCGATGCGGCGTTCGCCGAATACGGCAGGCTGATCGCAAAGCCGGCGCGAGACGGATCGAGCTATGGCCTGATCTTCGTCAACGCGAAGCAGGACCTCGTCGCCGTCCGCAACGCCGCCAGGACCGAGGAATATCTGATCGAGCCGTTCGTCTCGGGCGTGGAAGCAACCTGCGGCGTGCTGGAGCAGTCGGATGGCACGGCTGATGTCGCTGCCGCCGATCGAGATCGTCCCGGCGGAGGGCGCGTTCGACTACACGGCAAAATATCTGCTCAAATCGACTCAGGAGATCTGCCCGGGCCGCTTTTCGCCCGAGATCACGGCGCAACTGATGGACCAGGCGCTGCGGGCGCACCGGGCGCTGTCCTGCAGCGGCTATTCCCGGACCGACTTCATCGTCTCGGCGAAGGGGCCGATCTATCTCGAAACCAATACCCTGCCGGGCCTGACCGCGGCTTCGCTCTATCCGAAGGCGCTGAAGGCACAGGGGATCGAATTCGCCGATTTTCTGCGCGACCAGATCGCGCTGGCCGAAAAGCGCATCCGAGAACGGGATTGATCTGCCGGATCAGGCCGTTAACAGGCCGTTAACCGGCACTAACCCGCCACGAGAATTGTTACTAAAATCCTAACCAATGCCCGGCAAACTACTCAAAAGGCGCGATCAAAACACGTCCGCAGCCCGCGGATTTACACTTTGTTTACCAGGAAGTCCGAAGGTTAACGCTGGCGGCGCATGTGGCGCTTGGCTGCCGGGGCGTGAGCTGTTGCGGATTTCCGCTTCGACGACCGCATCGAGGGACAAAGGCCTCTTCCATTGAGGTCCACCTGAGCCCGGCATGACCGAGACGTCATCATGCGCCAGAACCCGCAAAAACGCTTGCGGGAACAACATTTGACGAGCTCGTGCAATGGATGGTGCAGGACGCCTCGCTCGATCGCTGAGATCGCTGAGGCCCCAAGCTGACCTGAAAGCAGCCGCTATTGGAGCGGTCGTGCTGTTGCGCGAGCGGCTGGGCCTGTCGTGCCCGCGTGCCGGCGCAGGCCCGTGATCGACCGCGAGCCGACCGAATCGCCTGATCCTGCTGCTCGAACGCTACCTTCCGAACCGTGCCGGCGTCGTCGCCTGACCGTGCTGATGCTGCTCGGCAGCGCCGGCGCTTGGCATCGTCAAGGGCGGCCACCTCGACGAACTGATCGGCCGCGCTCAGCGATACCCGCAATGCGCTGGCCAATTCGGCCGGCTTCCGCATCACCACCGTCGCCATCAACGGCCGCAAGCAGTTGAGCCAGGACGAGGTGCTCGCGATCGGCGGCGTCAACGGCCGCTCGTCGCTGTTGTTCCTCGACGCCGCCACCGTGCGCGACAAGCTCAAGGCCAATCCCTGGATCGCTGACGCCACGATCCTGAAGCTTTATCCCGGCCGGCTGCAGATCGACATCGTCGAGCGCTCGGCGTTCGCGCTGTGGCAGCAGGACGGCCGGCTGTCCGTGATCTCCGACGACGGCGCGGTGCTGGAGCCCTATGTGTCGCGCCGCTTCGTGTCGCTGCCGCTGGTGGTCGGCAAGGGCGCCGACGTCAGGGCGCGCGACTTCCTGGCGCTGCTCGACCGCTATCCGCAGGTTCGCGTCGGTGACCAAGGCTGCGATCTTCGTCGGCGAACGGCGCTGGAACCTGCGGCTGAAGGACGGCCTCGACATCCGCCTGCCGGAGAACGACGTCGGCAACGCGCTGGCGACGCTGAGCAAGCTCGACAAGGAAGACCGGCTGTTCTCGCGCGACATCGTCGCCGTCGACATGCGCCTGCCGGACCGGCTGACGGTGCAATTGTCCGAGGACGCGGCCAAGGCCCGCGAAGAACTGTTCAAGGACAAGAAGACCAAGAAAAAGGCCGGTGACGCATGACCGGCCTCGATCGCAACCAGACCCCGAAGACGCGCGCCGATGCCGCAGAAGCGCACCGCGCTGGTGGCTTCGCTCGATGTCGGCACCAGCAAGATCGCCTGCATGATCGCGCGGCTGAAGCCGTCGCCCGCCGAACGACGCGCTGCGCGGCCGCAGCCATGCCGTCGAACTGATCGGCTACAGCCAGATCCAGTCGCGCGGCGTCAAGGCCGGCGCGGTGGTCGATCTCGCCGAATGCGAACAGGCGGTGCGCCAGGCGGTGGCGCTGGCCGAGCGCATGGCCAAGGTCCGCGTCGAGTCAGTACTGCTGTCGGTTTCCGGCGGCCGGCTGCAGGGCCAACTGGTCGAGGCCGCCGCCGATATCCGCGGCGGCTCGGTGACCGCCGACCGACGTCACCCGCGTGACCTCCACCGGCATGCGCCACGCCACCGGCGAGGGCCGCACCGTGCTGCACGCGCTGCCGGTCGGCTATGCGCTCGATGGCGTCAAGGGCATCCGCGACCCCGCGGCATGGTGGCGCGGCAGTTCGGCGTCGACATGAACGTCGTCGACGGCGGATGCGACGGTGGCCAAGCAACCTGATGCTGGTGGTCGAGCGCTGCCATCTCAATGTCGAGGCCATGGCGGCGAGCCCTTATGTCGCAGGCCTGTCGGTGTTGACCGACGACGAGGCCGATCTCGGCGCCGCCGTGGTCGAAATGGGCGCCGGCTCGACCACGATTGCGACCTATTCCGGCCGGACGCTTCGTGCATGCGAGCGGATTTGCGCGTCGGCGGGCAGCACATCACGATGGATCTTGCGCGCGGCGTCGGCGCATGCATTGCGGATGCCGAGCAGAATCAAGACTTTATATGGCACCGTGCTGACCGGCGGGTCCGACGCGCGCGAGCTGATGTCTGTTCCGACTGCAGGCGATGAACGCGATGCGCCGCAGATCGTCTCGCGCGCCACGATCGCGAACATCGTCCGGCATCGCGCCGAGGAGATTTTTGAAATGGTCCGGGACCGGCTCGCGGATTCTCCCTTTGCGGCAGAGCCGAGGGCGCGGGTTGTCCTGAGCGGCGGCGCTTCCCAGCTCACCGGCACCGTCGAACTCGCCACCCGCATTCTCAACCGGCCGGTCCGGATCGGCCGCCCGCTCGGCTTCGGCCGGCTGCCCAACGAGGCCAAGAGCGCCTCGTTCGCGGTGCCCGCGGGCCTGCTGGTCTATCCGCAATACGCTCATCTTGAACACGTCGAACCGCGGCATACGCGGCAGCTCAGGACAGGGACTGACGGCTATTTCGGAAAGGTCGGACGATGGCTTCGCGAGGGCTTCTGATGACCGGTCTTCATGACCAAACGACTTTCACCAACTCCCGCGGCCGCCGGCCGGGGCGAACCAACGCGCGCGTCAATCGAGAGGCAACCATGGCACTCAATCTGACCCCCTGACATCAGCGAGCTGAAACCGCGGATTACCGTCTTCGGCGTCGGTGGCGCAGGCGGCAATGCCGTCAACAACATGATCACCGCCGGGCTTGCAGGGCGTCGACTTCGTCGTCGCCAACACCGACGCGCAGGCGCTCACCATGTCGAAGGCCGCAGCGCATCGTGCAGATGGGCACGCAGGTCACGCAAGGCCTCGGCGCCGGCTCGCAGCCCGATGTCGGCGCAGCCGCAGCGCGAGGAGGTCATCGACGAACTCCGCGATCATCTCACCGGCGCCAACATGGTGTTCGTCACCGCCGGCATGGGCGGCGGCACCGGCACCGGTGCTGCGCCCGTCATCGCCAAGACCGCGCGCGAAATGGGCATCCTCACCGTCGGCGTGGTGACCAAGCCGTTCCACTTCGAGGGCCAGCGCCGCATGCGCACCGCCGAGTCCGGCATCGCCGAACTGCACAAGGTGGTCGATACGCTTCTGATCATCCCGAACCAGAACCTGTTCCGGGTCGCCAACGAAAAGACCACCTTCGCCGACGCCTTCGCGATGGCCGACCAGGTGCTCTATTCGGGCGTCGCCTGCATCACCGACCTGATGGTCAAGGAAGGCCTGATCAATCTCGACTTCGCCGACGTCCGCGCCGTGATGCGCGAAATGGGCAAGGCGATGATGGGCACCGGCGAGGCCACCGGCGAGAAGCGCGCGCTGACCGCGGCCGAAGCCGCGATCGCCAACCCGCTGATCGACGACGTCTCGATGAAGGGCGCGCGCGGCCTGCTGATCTCGATCACCGGCGGCAAGGACCTGACGCTGTTCGAAGTCGACGAAGCCGCCACCCGCATCCGCGAGGAGGTCGATCAGGACGCCAACATCATCGTCGGCGCCACCTTCGACGAAGACGCTCGACGGCATCATCCGCGTCTCCGTCGTTGCCACCGGCATCGAGCAGGCGCAGATCGCGCGCAACGCCGCGGCGCCGCGCCGGCGGTCGTGACCACTGCCGCGCCAGCCGTCGCCACGCCGGACAACCGTCTGGCCGATCTGACCGCCCGCCTGCGCGCCGACAACGCGCGCCTGGCCGAGCGCGCCCAGAAGCTTGAGGCACCGGCTCCTGGCGGCCGCACGCTGCAGGCCTCCGGCTGCCGCCGCCGCAGCGTCCGGCCAGCAGCGTCGAGCGTGCCGCGCTGGCCGCGATCGCCGCCGCGGTCGCGCCGGACGCCCGCGCCCAGGCGCCGCTGCAGCCGGCGTCCTACGGCGACGTCACGCGTCCGCCCGATCGCGCAGAAGCCGACGCTGTTCCCGGATCACGACGTCGCCCGCGTCGAGACCCGAGGAGCCGGCGACGCCCGAGACCTTCATCCCGCAGGCGGCCGAGCGTCCGCCGGTCCGCGCGCCGCGGATGCCGAAGTTCGAGGACCTGCCGATGCCGGCCCAGGCCGAAATCCGCCAGGCCCGCGGCGAGGCCGAGGAAGAGCATCCGCAGAAGACCAGGCTGTCGCTGTTGCAGCGGCTGGCCAATGTCGGCCTCGGCCGCCGCGACGAAGAGACCGAGCCGCCGATCGCGGCCCGCGCCTCCGGTCCAGCGATGGCCCCGCTGCCGCCGCTGCCCGAGCGCAAGCCGCAGCGCTCGGTCGCCCAGCAGATCGCGAGTCAACGAGCCGGTATCGGAGTATGCAAAGCGTCCCGGCGCCGCAGGGTCTGGACGTCCATGGCCGCCCGGCACCTGTTGCCGCCAGCGCCACAGGGCGACGACCATCTTGATATCCCGGCCTTCCTGCGCCGGCAGGCCAACTGAAGTTTGTTACAATCCTGACGATCCAAAGGGCCCCGGCTGAACACGCCGGGGCCTTTCTTTGAGCGGCTGCGGAGTCTCGGATCAGCTAGCAACGCAACTGATTTTAAATGATTAATTATGCATTCCGTGATCAGATAGCGCGGCCGAAACCGCTGCCATCCGCCGCCGTAATTTGGTTAACCCTTGGCGCGAATGCGGCAGAGATGGGGTAACAATCGGTAAAAAAGCGTGAGTTGGCGCGCTTTGGGGCTGTGACTATGGTCTGCCGTGACTTGGGGATGCCTAGAGACGCGAATCGGCCGCGTAAGTCGACGGTTCGTGTCTTTGGGTTAAGTCGGGTAGTGGGCGATTATCGAATGAAATTCAGCCGTCAAACCACGCTTCGGTCGCAAGCCACCGTGACGGGCGTCGGCGTTCATTCCGGTTTACCTGTTAATCTCACGCTTGGACCTGCACCTGTGGATGCAGGTTTTATTTTTGTCCGCACCGGTCTTGATGAGTGCCGACCGCGAAGTTCCCGCCATTGCCGAATGCCGTGATCGCCACCGACTTTGCAACCGTTCTCGGCGACCGTGAAGGCCCGCTGGTTTCCACTGCCGAACATGTGCTCGCTAGCGCTTGCGCGGCATGGGCGTCGACAACGCCATCATCGAAGTCGACGGCCCGGAAGTTCCGATCATGGACGGCAGCGCGGCGGCCGTTCGTCGCCGCCATCGATCAGGCCGGCATCGTCACCCAATCGGCCGTCCCGCCGCTTCATCCAGGTGCTGAAGCCGGTGCAGGTCGCGATCGGCGATAGCTTCGGCGAGCTGCGCCTCATGCGCGGCGGGTTCCGCGCCGAGGTCGAGATCGACTTCGCCAATCCCGTGATCGGCCGCCAGAGCTATTCGCTCGATCTCAACCCGGAAAGCTTCCGCCGCGAGATTTGCCGCGCCCGCACCTTCGGCTGCATGAACGACGTCGCGCGGCTCTGGAGCGCCGGTTTCGCGCTCGGCGCCTCCTTCGAGAATTCCGTGGTGTTCGACGACAACCGCCTGCTCAACACCGAAGGCCTGCGCTTCAGCGACGAATGCGCCCGCCACAAGGTGCTCGACGTGGTCGGCGATCTCGCGCTGGCCGGCTTGCCGCTGCTCGGCGCCTATCCGCTCGGTGCGCGTGGCGGCCACAAGCTCAACCACGCGGTGCTGACGGCCCTGATGGCCGATCGCAGCGCCTGGCGGGTGGTCGAAGCGTGAGACGGCCGCCGCCGTCCGCGCGGTCGCCGTCGAGGCCGGCAGCGGAATGGTGGGCGGCATGATTGCCCCGGCCTACGGCCCGGACGTGTCCTAGAGGTCGCGTCCCGACCGGTCTTTTTCCGTAGTAACCACAATCGGTAACGATGGTGTCCTGCCGCCTTAATCCGGGCGAAATGGCTGCGTATTCGGTTGGTTAACGACGTATTTTTCGGCTACACAGGCTCGCGGTTGCACGGCAAGGCGCCTCGAACGGGACACGTGGGCACGGAGAATATGGCGTCCATGACCGCGGTTCATGGACGGGCGGCTCAGCCACCAACCGCATCACAGGCGTCAGGTCTCAGAATTCATGTCGGCACAGCGTATGACGCTCGAACCACGCAGATCCATCGGCCACGTTCCAGCCTGCATTGCGGCCGTGCGATCGCTTGCGCTGGCGGCGGGCCTGATCGCGCTCGCTGTCCCCTTGAGCGGATGCGGCACCGGCGCGCTGTGGGACAAGTTCATCGCCAAGGACGACACCTTCGTCGAGGAACCGGCGGACAAGCTCTACAACGAGGGCTTGTACACCGATGAACCAGCGCAAGGATCCGAAGGCGGCGTCGAAGAAATTCGAGGAAGTCGACCGCCAGCATCCTTATTCCGACTGGGCGCGCAAATCGCTGCTGATGTCGGCCTATTCGCTTCTACAATGCCGGCGACTACGACAGCTGCATCGGCGCTGCGACGCTGCGTTACGTCACGCTGCATCCCGGGCAGTCCCGACGCCGGCTTACGCGCAATACTCTGATCGCGGCCTCGCACTACGACCAGATCCCGGACATCTCGCGCGACCAGGGCCCGCACCGAGAAAGGCGATCGCGGCGCTTCGAAGAGGTGGTCCGCAAATATCCGACGTCGGAATACGCGCAACGCCGCCAAGGCTAAGCTCGAAGGCGCGCGCGACCAGCTGGCCGGCAAGGAAATGGATGTCGGCCGCTACTACATGGACAAGCGCGATTTCACCGCGCGCCATCAACCGCTTCAAGACGGTGGTGACCGCTATCAGACCACCCGCCATGTCGAGGAAGCGCTGGCGCGCCTCACCGAGGCCTATATGGCGCGATCGAGCGGGCCACGCGTAACTTCTGAAATCATAAAGCACACC